>Ga0182021_10002027_pt1 | contig 23606 bp, 23 predicted proteins | sample 612E3MmetaG_FD_120493 | JGI IMG/M metagenome (GOLD analysis project Ga0182021, IMG submission 120493) | Permafrost microbial communities from Stordalen Mire, Sweden - 612E3M metaG (Illumina Assembly) | ecosystem: Environmental > Terrestrial > Soil > Wetlands > Permafrost | place: Sweden... | reverse complement strand
TTCTACCATTGGAACGCGACCGTGGAACTGTTCGAAAACGGCAAGACGGCGTCGTCCTCCGCCCCGTCGGGCGAGGAAGGGCACCTGACGGAGAAGACGGCCGAGACGAAAGCCGTCGAAGCGGGCGAGCAGGCGGTCGCGCTCGAGGCGCAAAAATTGGTGTCGCAGTACGTGTTCGGGGAATAGTTCTTATTCCATAGGAGGTTTCACATGATGAACATGAAGCGGTGGATCGGGGCGGCTCTGGCGGCAGGCATGCTTGCGGCTTGCGGCGGCGGCCCCAAGCAGCCGGACTGGATCATGAAGGGATCCGGAGCGTTCAAGGCGGACAGGAAGGTGTTCTACGGAGTGGGCATCTCCGAAGGCATTCAGTCGGAGGCCCTGCGGCGCACGGCGTCCGACAACCGGGCCATCAGCGAGATCTCCAAGCAGCTCTCGACGATCTCGACGTCCCTCATGCGGGACTACATGGCGCACGCCTCGACCGAACAGAAGGCCAACGAGGAGCAGTACATCGAGAACACGGTCAAGACCTTCACCGACAACGTCGTTTCGGGAGTCAAGGTCATCGACCGCTACTACGATGCGAAACGCAACGTCATGTACTCGCTCGCGTCCTTGAGCTTGGACGACCTGGAGGGCATGGCCGGCCAGATGAAGTCCCTCTCCAACGAAGTGCGCGACAACATCAAGGCGAACGCGGAAAAAGCCTTCGACAAGATGTCGGAGGAGGAAGCCAAGCGCGACGTCAAGAAGTAATCTCGCCGCGACGTTTCACGTCCCCCGCCGGTCCGCGATCCGAGCCGGCGGGGGATTCGATTTGAAAGAAACGGCTCAGGTCCATTGGGGACTGCCGTGGACCTGAGCCGTTACCTATTTTTTGGACGACCGGTTGTGGCGCTCGACGGCGTCCATCGCTTCGAGGGTGCCGATGTCCATGAGGGATTCGACGGCTTCTTCCCGGACGCCGGCGTCGGAGTCTTTCAGAAGCCCGATCATGGTTTCCACCGCGTCGACGGCCGCCGGGCCCATGTTGCCTATGGAGGTCACAAGACCGCGGCGCAGGGCGGAGTCCTTGGCGGCGGAAAGCTTGACCAAAAGAACGGGGAGAACGCGAGCGTCGTCCTCGCCCAATTGACCCAAGGCCATCTAAGTTTTCAGGCGCACGAGCCGGTCCGAGTCCGTGAGGCGCGAGACGAGGCCGGCGATGACTTCGTCGCCGGCGTCGCCGATCCTTCCCAAGATAACGACGGCCCGGCGGCGCAGGTCCGCGTCCGGGTCCGCGAGAAAAGGCAGGAGCGAAGGCACGGCGGGACGGCCCATTTCGCTCAACAGGAGCTCGGCTTCTCCCCGCAAAAACTCGTCCTTTCCGCGGAACTGTTGGATGATGGGAAAGGCCGCCCTTTCGAGCATCTCGGCCGGCATCCGGCCCAAGGCGTCCGAGGCGGCCCGGCGGATGGCCGGGTTGGGGCTCTTGAGCGACGCCACCAGCGACGGGACGGCGGGGCTGCCCGCGCGGCCCAGGGCGTCCACGGCCTTGTCGTGGACGCAGGTGTCGTGATCCGCCAGGGCCCTCATGAAGACCGGAATCGCTTCGTCCGACGGCGGAAGCCTCCCCAAGGTTTGCACCGCCCGGCACCTGAGCCATGGAGACGGATCCCCGGCCAGGAGGATGAGTCCGGGCCTGGCCGGGGTCCCGACGCCGGCCAAGGCGTCGGACGCCGCGCTGAATACGGGAAGCTGACGGTCCCGAAGGGCCGTCAAGAGCGCCGGTACCGCCGGAACGGCCGACGGTCCCATCTCGCCCAATCGGCGGGCGGCCTCGGCTCGGGTAGTGGGATCGGGGTTCTTCAAGGCCTTGATGAGCGCCGGAACGCTCGGACTGGATCCGGCGCAGCCGGACAAGGCGAGGGCGGTGATGAGAGCAAGAGGGCGCATCGGTCTCTAATCATATGCGGAACGGTTCTCCGTTGCAAGCCCGTGTGTCGCGCTATTGACATCGGAATCCAAACCGTTACACTTAGCGGGTTGGTGAAAATCCGCGCGAGATTTCGTGTCGGAGGCGCTCATGGGTGAAAACGACGATATCATCAAAGAATTCATAGTTGAAAGCCACGAAAACATCGATCGCCTGGACAACGATTTAGTTGCTTTGGAAAAGGATCCATCTTCCAAGGACATCCTGGCGCGCATCTTCCGAGCCACCCACACGATCAAGGGCACGTGCGGCTTTTTTGGGTTCTCGAAATTGCAGACCGTTACCCACGCCGGAGAAAACCTCCTCGCGCGTTTGCGCGACGGGCAACTCGCCCTCACGGCGGAAATGACGACGGCGCTTCTGGCCATGGTGGACGTTGTGCGGGAGCTCCTATCCCGCATCGAGAACACCGGCGCGGAGGGGGATGGGGATTACGCCGCTCTCATCGCCACCCTGGGCCGTCTGGCCAAAGGGGGGACGCCGCCGGCCGGGGGGTCCGGCGCCGCGCCCAAGGGCGGCGGCAAGTCCTCTTCCTCAAGCGGCGAGGGGGCCGGGAGGCCTCCGCCCGGGGGCCCGCCCGGAGGGGAAGACGCCCGCGGGGACCAAGCCGTGGACACGATCCTGGAAGCGGCCCAGATGCACGCTGCCTCGGCCGCGATGGAAGGCCACATCCGGGTGGACGTGGGCCTCTTGGACAAGCTGATGACCTTGGTGGGAGAGCTCGTACTCGCCCGCAACCAAATTTTGCAGTTTACCGCCGTCCTTGAAAACGGCGGGATCGCTCAGGCCACCCAGCGGCTCAACCTGATCACCACCGAGCTCCAAGAGAGCGTCATGAAGATGCGGATGCAGCCCATCGGCAAGGTGTGGAATAAGTTCCCCCGGGTCGTCCGCGATCTGGCGGCGGCTTGCGGAAAGAACGTTCATTTGGAGATGGAGGGGGAGGGCACCGAACTCGACAAGACCCTGATCGAGGCCATCGCGGATCCCCTGACCCACGCCGTGCGCAACGCCGTGGACCATGGGATCGAAACGCCGGCCGAGCGGCGGGCGGCCGGCAAACCCGCCGAGGGGCGTCTCGCCCTTCGCGCCTTTCATGAAAGCGGCCACGTGAACATCGAAATATCCGACGACGGAGCCGGGATCGACGTGGAAAAGGTGAAGAACAAAGCCCTCTCTTTGGGGCTCCTTTCTCCGGACCAGGCGCCCGTCATTTCAGACCGGGAAGCGATGAGCCTCATTTTCCTTCCGGGTTTTTCGACGGCCGAAAAGGTGACCAACCTCTCGGGCCGCGGCGTCGGCATGGACGTCGTCAAAACGAACATCGAACGCATCGGGGGCTCCATCGACGTCCAGTCCGCCCGGGGGAAGGGGATGACGCTCAAGATCAAGATTCCCCTCACCCTCGCCATCATTCCGGCGCTCATCGTGAGTTGCCGCGGCGACTTCTACGCCATCCCCCAGGCGAGCCTGATGGAACTGGTCCGGCTCGACGCGGCCGACGCCGGACGTCTCATCGAGCGGATCCACGGCGTGCCCGTCTACCGTCTTCGCGGGAGGCTTCTGCCCCTGGTGAACCTCGGAAAGGAGCTCTTCGGAACCGAGTCCTCCGGGACCGGGAACGGCGAGGGGCCCCGAAGCGTCCCCATCGTCGTCTTGCAGGCCGGGGATCATGTTTTTGGCCTGATCGTGGACGCCGTGAACGACACGGAGGAAATCGTCGTGAAGCCCTTGGGTCAGCAGCTGAAAGGGCTCTCCGTTTACGCCGGGGCCTCCATCATGGGGGACGGGCGCGTGGCCCTGATCTTGGACGTGCTGGGGATCGCCCTCAAGGCTCACGTGCTTTCCGAGGTCGGCGACCGGGCTTTCGCGGAAGACAAAGAGACGGAAAAGTCCGGCGTCGTGGACAACCGGCAGTCGTTTCTCCTATTTCGATCGCCCGACCGCGGTCAAATGGCCATTCCGCTTTCCGCGGTGGCGCGGCTGGAGGAATTCCCCCGCCCCTCGATCGAACGGGCCGGAAGCCAGGACGTCGTCCAGTATCGGGGAGAAATCCTTCCTCTTTTGAATTTGTCCACGTCTCTCCCCGAGCGGCGAAGCCGGCCCCGCCATCCGGAGGAACCCCCGGCCGAGGAGGGGGGCCGAGATGTGGTCCAAGTGGTCGTTTACACCCGGGGGAAGAAGAGCGTGGGCCTGATGGTGGAGCGCATCTTGGATATCGTCGAGGAGGCCCTTCAGGTACAGTCGCCCGGCACACGCTCGGGGGTCACGGGTTCGGCCGTCATTCACGGAAGGGTCACCGAGCTTTTGGACGTCGAGAACCTCATCCGGGGGGTCCTGCCGGAATTCTTCGGGCCGGCTTAAATCAATGGAAGAAACCACCCAGTTCTGCACGTTTCATTTGGATCAATTCCTTTTCGGAGTGGACGTCCGGAAGGTTCAGGAAGTCATCCGCTCCCTGAAGCTGACCCGTGTTCCCCTGGCTCCCGAGGTCATCACCGGGCTCATCAATCTAAGGGGTGAGATCGTGACGGCCATCGATTTGCGCCGTCGGCTGGAATTGCCGCCCCGGCCGCCGGAGGTCGAACCCATGAACGTCGTCGTCCAGACGGGCGCCGAGGTCGTGAGCCTTCTCGTGGATTCGATCGGGGCCGTGGTGACCGTGACGCCCGAGGCATTCGAGAAACCTCCGGAGACCTTGACGGGTGTCGCCCGCGACTTGATCCTGGGCGCTTACAAACTCAAAGATCGCCTTCTCCTGGCGCTCGACGTGGAGAAGGTCATCCAAGGAGCCGCCGTATGATCGCCGTCGAAACGCTGCGGGCCCGGTTCCCGCGAAAAATCGTCATCCTGATGGGAGGCATCCTGCTTCCCTCGATCGTGACCTCCGTCGCGCTCCTCGTGGGCCACACGCGCCTTGTCCGCGAGCGCGAGCGGGATCGGGCGGCGGGAGCGGTCCTCCTGGCCTCCACCGAGGTCCTCCGGGCGGCTTCGGCCGTGCTCCGAGGAGAAGGCGGAGCTGAAAGGGACGCGCGCGCCGCCGCGGACGCGATGGGGAAGGTCCGTTCCGACATCAAGATCCTGGAAACGTCCGCGGGGGACGCGCCGGGGAGAAAGACGTCTTCTCTCCTCGAGGGCTATTCCGCGGCGCAGAGCGCTCTGGCCGGCGTGTCGCCGACGATCCCCGCCTCCGCCCAGCCGGCCTTGGAGGCGGCTTTGCGGCTCCAGCGGGACATATTGGAGCTCGAAGAAAACGGGCGGCGGAGGGACCTGGAGGGCGAGCGGCTTCTCCTGGATGCGACGCTCCTCGTCGCGGCTCTGGCGACGGCGTTGGCCATGATAGGAGCTTTCCTTTTCCTCCGCCCCTTGCATGAATCCCTCAAGGGGTTCATCTCCAGCCTCCACGCCCAGGCCCGGCTCGACTTCACTCATCGCGCGGCCGCCGCTTCCGATGACGAGATCGGACAAATGGGCCGGGACATGAACGAGACGCTCCTGCGAGTCAAGGAAGCGATCCAGGCCATCGCCGAAAACGCCCGGGGGCTGGGGGTCTCCTCCGACAACTTGTCGGGAGTCAGTCAGGAGCTCTCGGCGAGCGCCTCCGAGACGGCGTCCCAGGCCACGGTCGTCTCGGCGGCGGCGGACGAATTCAGCCGGAACGTCCAGACCGTCTCGGCGAGCGCGGAGGAGATGGGGGCCAGCATCAAGGAAGTCGCCCAGAACGCCAACCAGGCGGCCAAGGTCGCCGTCTCGGCCGTCAAGATGGCCGAAACCGCCAACGTGACCGTGGACAAACTGGGTCAATCGTCGGCGGAGATCGGACAGGTCATCCGCGTCATCACCTCCATCGCCGAGCAGACCAACTTATTGGCCTTGAACGCCACCATCGAGGCGGCGCGGGCCGGGGAGGCGGGAAAGGGTTTCGCCGTGGTCGCCAACGAGGTGAAGGACCTGGCCAAGGAAACCACGAAGGCGACGGAGGACATCGGCCGGCGAATCGAGGCGATCCAAACCGACACCAAAAGCGCCGTCCGCGTCATCGCCCAGATCGGCAAGATCATCAACCAGATTTCCGACATCCAGAACGTCATCGCGAGCGCGGTCGAGGAACAGTCGGTGACGACCAACGAGATCGGCCGTAACGCGTCGGAGGCGGCCCGCGGCTCGTCGGAGATCGCCATGAACATTTCGGCGGTGGCGCAGGCCGTCCAAGGGACGACGGCTTCTGCCGCGCGGACCCGCCAGGCGGCCCAGGAGTTGGCGGCCATGGCGTCGGGCTTGCAGAAACTCGTCGGACGATTTACATTCTAAGGCAGGAATCAGGAATGTCCCCGAATATCATTTTGGATTTAACAGAGGCGACCGGCGCGAGCCGGCGCCCACGTTGGGAGGACTTATGCGCGCGTTAGTCATCGACGATTCCGCGGCCGTGCGGACGATCTTGAAGCGAATCCTGAGCGACTGCGGCTTCGAGGTGGTGGAGGCCGCCGAGGGACGGGAGGCTCTGGAGCGGCTGCGACAGGTGGGAAAGGCGGACATCGCCTTGGTCGACTGGAACATGCCCGAAATGAACGGATACGATTTTATTCGGGCCATCCGCGCCGACCACGCCCACGACGGCATGCGTCTCATGATGGTGACGACCGAAACCGAAATCGCGCAGGTGGCCAAGGCCCTGGAGGCCGGGGCCAACGAATACATCATGAAGCCCTTCACCAAAGACATGATTTTGGAGAAGTTGAGCCTCATGGGCATCGCGCACACGTGACCGGTGTTGTGAATTGAGCGGGGGAAGAGTGCGAAAGATCCGAGTCCTTATCGTCGACGATTCCGTGGTGGCCCGACGGCTCCTGGCGGACGTTCTTTCCGGCGATCCCGCCGTCGAGGTGGCCGACATCGCCGCCACGGGCCGGGTGGCCTTGGCGAAAATCCCCTACTGCAATCCCGATCTGGTGACCCTGGACGTGGACATGCCCGAGTTGTCGGGCCTGGAAACCCTCGCGGCCCTCCGCAAGGAATATCCCCACCTACCGGTCATCATGGTGTCGGCCCTCACCGAGCACGGAGCCGTCGTCACCCTGGACGCCCTGAGCCTGGGCGCGACGGACTACGTGACCAAACCCGCCGACGTCCGAAACCGCGACGCGGCCTTGGCGAAACTTAAAGAAGACCTGATCCCCAAGATCAAGACTTTTTGCCGGTTCGAGGAGGAAACCGCCCCTCCGCCGGCGCCGTTCAAGGCGGGCCAGCCTTTTTCCATCCTGGACAATCTGTCCCGGGCCGCGGGCCAAGTGGAGGCGGTCGTCATCGGCGTGTCCACGGGGGGCCCCAACGCGCTGGCCGAGATCCTCCCGCCGCTTCCGGAGGACTTTCCCGTGCCGATCTTCATCGTCCAGCACATGCCGCCGATTTTCACGAAATTCTTGTCGGACCGGCTGGCGTCCAAATGCCGGCTCGCCGTGTCGGAGGCGGCCGGCGGCGAGACGCCGGAAGCCGGGCACGTCTATATCGCGCCGGGGGATTTCCACCTGATCGTCGAGCGCGAGGGCGTGAACCCCCGGCTGCGCATCGCGCGCGAGGCCCCCGAAAATTCCTGCCGTCCGTCGGTGGACGTCCTCTTCCGCTCGGCCGTCAAGGTTTACGGTTCCCGGATGCTGGCCGTCATCATGACCGGGATGGGCCAGGACGGTTTCCGGGGTTGCGAACAGGTCAAAGGCGCGGGGGGACAGGTCCTGGCTCAGGATGAGGCGTCTTCCGTCGTGTGGGGAATGCCGGGTTTCGTCGTGCGGGCCGGCCTCGCGGACCGTGTGCTGCCCTTGAGCCAGTTGCCGATGGAGATCCTTCGCCGGGCGCGCGCCGGACGCGCGGCGGTCGCCGGCGGCGGAGGGAACGGCTGATGCCCATCAGCGCCAAGGATTTCGACCTCATCCGCGCGGTCGTCCGTCAGAAGTCGGCCATCGTCTTGGATGCCGGCAAGGAGGCCTTGGTGGAGTCCCGCCTCACCCTTCTGGCCCGTCGGGAGGGGATCGACACCGTGGAAGAGCTCATGCGCGGTTTCCACGCCCAGCCCAACGGGCCTCTCCTCGAAAAGGTCGTGGAGGCCATGACGACGAACGAAACGCTCTTCTTTCGGGACGTCTATCCCTTTGAAATGTTTAGAGGCGTCGTCCTTCCGGAATTGATCAAGAAGCGGGAGACCGAAAAGCGGCTGACCGTTTGGAGCGCCGGGTGCTCGAGCGGCCAGGAGCCCTACAGCGTCGCCATCACCCTCAAAGAAAATTTCCCCCAATGCGCGTCCTGGAATATCCGCATTTTGGCCAGCGACCTATCCAGAGAAATGGTGTCCCGCGCACGGGAGGGACGCTTCAGCCAGTTCGAGGTCAACCGGGGCCTTCCAGCCCAGATGCTGGTCAAGTACTTCCACCAAAAGGGCATCGACTGGCAGATCCGCGAGGACATCCGGCGGATGGTCGAGTTCACCGAAATGAACCTGGCCGACCCTTGGCCGCCCATGCCCTGGGTGGACGTCGTTTTCTTAAGGAACGTCCTCATCTACTTCGATGTGGAGACAAAGAGGCGGGTCCTGCAGGAGGCCCGGAAAGCCCTGCGGCCCGACGGGTTTCTGTTCCTCGGGACGGCGGAGACGACCTTCAACCTCGACGACCATTTTGACCGGTACCAATGCGACAAAGCGTGGTGCTACCGGCCCAAGAAAACATGAGCCCCGTGACGGAATCCGATATTTCCCGGTCGTTCCAGGCGGTCTGGACGTCCGTCTTCGGACGGCCTCTGCCGTCGGCGCCTGCCCGTCCGGCTGCGGCCCCGTCCGGCCGAGCGATTGTCGCGCGGGTTCGGATTTCGGGAGAGGTTGAGCAGTCTGTCGTCGTGGTTTGCTCGATAGAGCAGGCCCGGCGCCTGACGGCCGGGTTTTTCGGCATCGATCCGGCCAGCGTGGAGGAGTCCCTGATCCGGGACGTGTTCGGCGAGGTGGCGAACATGGTTGGCGGGCTCGTCAAGCGGCACTTTCCCACCCCGTGCCGGCTCTCCCTTCCCGATGTGAGGGAAGTCCGGACCGACGAGCCGGAGACGGGGCCCTCCGTCCAAGTTCTCTTCGCATGCGGGGACACCCCGCTGGCCGTCCGATTGGTTCAGAACCTGTCGTAGGAGAGCGTCCAATGGCCAAGGTCCTGTTGGTGGATGATTCCCCTCTGTTGGTCAAGATCGGCCGGACGTTGTTGGAGAAGGAAGGCCATGAGGTCCTGACGGCGCTGGACGGCCGGGAGGCCGTGGCGCAGGCGAAAAAGGGCCGGCCGCATATTATTTTCATGGACGCGGAGATGCCGGACATGGACGGCCCGGAAGCCTGCCGCGCCTTGAAGGCGGACGCGTCCACCAAGTCCATCCCCGTCTTCATTTGCACCGGCCACGACTTGTCCCCGGAGCAGACCAAGAAATTCCGTTCGGCCGGAGCCGCCGGCTGGATCCAGAAGCCCTACAAGTCCGAAGACCTCTCAGCCCTCATAACCAAGCACACTTGAACGGGGGCTCCGCCCCCCTCTCCCCCCGCCGGGGCCTCCGGCCCCGGTCCCCGGCCAGGAGACCATTTGCTCGTCCAAAAGGCCTCCTGGACCTCAAAAAAGACGCCCCGAGCGGCCGCGGCCCCCCCTCCACTTCTTTCCGTGGGTGGGGAGCCCACAAGGGGCTCCCCACCATGCGCGATTTTTCGACGGAGGCCGGACCAACTCCTCCCGAGTCGCCAGAGGCGCCTCGGGCCCCGCCCGGTTTCAACCGGGCGTGCCAAACGTGTTGCTGGGTCCAGGGGCCCCAGCAACCCAGCCCGATTCCAATCGGGCGGGCCAACCGTGCGCCTTCTTGGCGCACGGCCCCCCACGCGGCACACGGCACCCCTCAAAATCCTACGGGCCGGATCAAACAGGTCGTTTTGGAAAACACCTGTCTACATTCCAGGGCCTGTTCGGCCCGTCCTAAACGCGTGCCACTGGCACGCAGGACCCCGCTACCGTCAAAAAATCGTGCTCGAAACGCCTCACGGGTCCCAAAGTCAAAATATTGCCAAGATCTTCCTACGAGGAATGGGTTTCTCTCGTAGTCTCCGTTCGGCGGTCCGGGAGGGTCTCAGGCCCGTAGCGGAAGGGGGGACCCGTCGGCCTATGGCCGATGGGGGGGAACCACGGGAGGGTTCCCTGGTTCTCAAGCCTGGGATCCTCCCGGACCGCCGAACGGCTCCTTAGGAATTAGAACCTCGGTCCGAGGTAAAGGTACCAACTCCATTTGTTGGCGTCCAGGCGCTTGGCCACGTCCACGGACAAGGTCAAGGGATAGGTCTGGAAAATGAAAGTGGGAATTCGCAGGCCCGCCCCGGCGCTGGCCCTCTCCCGCCGCGCGCCCAGGGCTATGAGATCGATCGGGGTGCCGTCGTAACCTCCGTCGATAAACAAAACCCCGAAGATCGCCTTAAAGGCAAGCTCCGGTAGGAGCGGCGCCCCGCCGCCTCCCAAGTATTTCAAAGGCATCCTCCATTCCAAATTGCCGATCACGTAGCGGGACGCGTAATTCTCATCCCCGTTTCTCGAATAGCCGCGGAGGCGGTCTCCGCCGCCGATTCGGAAGAGTTTGGGCGTGGGGCCGCCGCTCGTTCCGGCGACGCCCCGGAACGCCACGGCGCTTTCGCCGCCCGTCGGCAGGAAGCGCTCGAAAACGGCCTGGGTCGCGTCGTACTCCCAGGTGCCGCCGCAGACGGGCCGGGCTTCGGTCTGCGTCAATTGCGCGCGCGATCCGTCCGTCGTCTCAAGCCACCGGCCGGTCGTCGTATCCCGCGCCAAAGACAGGGACGCAGCATTCTCTTGCGAAATAGATCGAAACGGGGCGGCTCCGCCTACGCGGTCTTCCCAGCGGGTCCCCGTCAGAAGAGACTCGACGCTGAGGAACCGATCCAGGGGATAGACGACGCCGACGGCCCTCTGCCATTCGCGCCGCTGTTCGACCCGGTCGACATCCTCATAAAATTTGTCTCCGCGCACCGCCGCCACGAATTGCGGGCGGAACCTCACGTAGCGATACTCCAAATTGTAATCCAGGAAGTTCGCGCCCGACCCGTACTGGAGGGAGCCCTGAATTTGGTGGTCCCCCAGATGCTCCGACGCCTGCCAGAGAGTCGCCAGGAAGAGGCCGTCCTGGGAAGAGTAGTAGAACACGGGAAAAAACAAGTCCGTCGAGGCCCGGAATCGGTAGGGAGACGAGGGCAGCGCCGGAAAATAGGAAGAGAGGGCGGGGTTGTTCTCCCATCCGCCGGCCTTCGCGCCGGAGGCCGGGACTTCGGTCTCCGCCGGCCCGCCCGCGCGGGCGACTTCCGCTTTGCCCGGGGGCGGGTTCCACAACACGGGCCCGCCCGAGTACAAATTCATCGAACCGTGTCGGAGGGACGCGAACACGAGCCGGTTCCCGTCGCGACTCAACGCGAAGGAGGAAATCCCGCTCGTGACGCGGGTCAGAAGGATCGTCCGTCCGTCGGCGAGGTCCAACCGGTACAAATTGCGGACGCCTTCCAGGGAGTCCCCGACGAAGACAAGGGATTGTCCGTCGGGAGTCCAGACGGGGGACGTTTCACGTCCGGGAAGAGAGGGGGCGCGGCGGGCGGCGAGGGTGTTCGCGTCCAGAATCGCCAGGTCCCGCTCGAAACGGGTCCCCGTTTGGACCTCGACGGAATAGGCGATCGAGCGTCCGTCGGGCGACCAAGCCGGTCCGCTCTCGTCCTCGGGCGTGTCCGTGAGGCGCCGAAGGAGCCTCCCCCGGGAGGAGATCTCGTAGAGGTCGTTGACCCCGTTCTTCATTCCGACGACGACGAGCCGATCCTCCGAGGGATGAAAAACCGGGGAACGGATTTGTTCGAACGGCGTCCGGACCCGGCGGAGGCGGTCCCGTTTCAAGTCGTAAAGGTAAAGATAGTCGCGCTGCTCCTTTTCACCAACGAAGGCCAGCCAGCGGCCGTCGGCCGAGAAGGAAAGCGGGTGCTGCTCGGCATGGACGTGTTCAAGCCGGTCCGACGGCCGCCCGGCCAGGAAGCGCACGGCGCCCGTTTTTAAGTCCATCACCGCGACTTCGAGCGGGCCGCGACGGTCCGTCATGAAGGCGAGAAGGCCGCCGTCGGGGGAGAGGGCGGGCGCCTCGTCGAAGGCGGGGAGGGGCGGAGGCGCCGTCAGGCGGGCGCCGAAAGACTCCGGTTCCTTCAAGGCCAACCGCGCGGCCTGGGCAGCGTAATGGGCGCGGAGATGATCTCGCCATTGGGTGATGATGGCCTTGAAATCCTTGCGGGTGAGCTCGGAAACCAGTGTGGAAACATCGAATCGATCTCTCATGCCCTTGAGGAGTTTCCCGGGAAAATCGGGGCCATATTCCTCGGCCAGGAATCGAATGGCCGAGGCGCCGGCCTTGTAGGCGAGGGTCACTTGGTGCGGTTTGAGATGGTTGAAGCCGTGAAGCTCGAAGAGGGACGGCAACGCCCCGTCCAGAGCCGCGTCGCGGAGAACGAGGTCCTCCTGAACGCGGTCCATCTCGCCGGTCCCCCATTCGGCTTCTCCTTCCATGACCCACAAAGGATACAGGGGGGACTTCAACAGCCGGGCGGATCTCCAAAACCCCCCGTAGAGGATTTCGAATTGCAGGATGTGGGAGAACTCGTGGGTGATGACATCCTCCATCCAGGACCGGGTCCCGTCGTTGAAGACGATGATCCGGTTCTTGAAGGCTTCGGTGACGCCGCCGGTGCCCTCGTCGACGTCGGCGATGTTGTTCTCCTCGAACACGTTGTGGTCTGGATACAGGAAGAGCGAGATGCGCTCGGAGGGAGCTGCGCCCAGGGCCCGCGTGAGCCGGTCGTAGGCCGCCTCCGCCGTCTTGGCCGCAAAGGGGACCCAGGGCGCGGAGTCCCGTGTGAAGTGGATGTCGAAGTGGGCCGTCCGGGCGATCCTCCATCGGAGGGAGTGGGCGATGACCTTGTTCGGGCCGGAGGCGAAGAGGGGGACGGACAGGGAAAGGCAAAGCGGGATTGCGAAAAGAAAGCCGGAGACCCGGCGTCTCACCGGCGCCGCGCCCGCCGGGCCCGGCGGGGGGTTAACGCGCGGATCCTCGCCCGCGCGCGACGGCTCCCTTTGTCGATGTCGAGAACGTGTTTCCAGGCTTCCAGGGCCTCCGCCTTCCGCCCGGCCTTCTCTAGAGTGTCGGCGGCGGCGGACGCCGTGTCGACGTCGTCGGGAGCGCGCTCCAGTTCCTTGCGGTAGGCGGCCAGGGCTTCATCCTTCTTCCCCGCGCCCCCGTAGAGGTCTCCCAAGACGCGGTGTCCTCCGACGGGAAGAGTCTTGTCCCGGTCCATGATGGGGAGGAGAACGGCCAGGCCCTCTTCCCACTGGCGGCGATCCCTCAAGACAACGGCCAGGTTGAAGCTGACGAGGGGGTCCGCCGGACGGGCGGCCAGGACGGTCTTGAAAGCCGCTTCGGCTTTTTCCAGTTCCCCCGCCCGGTAGAGGAGGTTCCCCAGCCGGAGGCGGACTTCCAAGTCGTTCGGATGATGGCGAAGGAACTTCTCAAAATCGTCGGCGGCGTATCCGGTCAAACCTTTGGCTTCGTAGGAGGCTCCAAGGTAAAAAAATAGACGGTCGTCCAAGGCGCCTGCGTCCAGGGCTTTTTGCCCATACTCGATGCAGTCCAGGGCATGATCCAGGCCTTCTTGATAGGTGAGGACGGCCAATTCCGTCAGGGCGGCGATGTCCTGGGTCACCTTCGAGAGGAGGGACACGACGCGGGTGTTGGCGTCCGCCAGCTGCGGGGGAGAGAGGAACTCGGAAGGGGAGCGCGGGAAAAGGGGATGGGCGGGAGGGAGCTTGTAAAACCGAATGACGGCGGCGGCTGATCCCGCGGCTCCCAGGGCCACGGCCGCGGCGAAGACGTCCCACCGGGTTACGGCCGCGAGGGGATTTCTCACGGGGGGGTCCCGTCGCCGGGTTTGTCCGCCGCCTCCTCCGGCCGGCCCCAGCCGGTCACGTCCGCGAGGCTGACGCCCTCGCCGGAGTCGCGATAATGTTTTAGGAGTCTCCGTTCTTCCTTCCGGTCGTGCTTCCGAACGGAAACCTCGATGCGTCGGGGTTTCGTCTGAACGCGAATGACGGAGGCTGTGACCACGTCACCCACCTTAAGGAGTTCGGAGGGATCTTCCCTGCGGCGCTCGGAGGGGCTGTCCCTTCGGCGTTCGGAGGGATCTTCATTTCGGGGGTCGGAGGCGATTTCGGAGGCGGGCAGGAAGGCTTCGATTTCCGGCGCTATCAACACGAAAGCTCCCCGTTCCGTCAATCGCGTGACCGGCCCTTCCACGGTGGCGCCCACTTGGAAGCCGGTGTAAGGGTCCGGGGACATCTGCTTCAAGCCCAAGGACAGCTTCTCCGCGGCCGAATTGACTTCCAGGACCTTGAGCTCCAGCTCCTGCCCGACGGAAAGCACGTCCTTGGGGTGGGGAATCCGGCGGGTCCAGGAAAGCTCTTCCACGCGCAACAGTCCGTCGATCCCGCCGCCCAGGGCTACGAAGGCCCCGAATTCCGCGACGCGGGCCACGACGCCCTTCACCTTCGATCCAACGGGAAACTTGACCGCGACTTCCCGCCAGGGGTTCTCCCCGGCGCGTTTCAGAGAGAGGGAAATCCGTTCCTCGGCCCGGTGGACGGAGAGGACCCACACGCTCACCGTCCGCCCCGGGGCCGCGAGCTCGGAAGGTTTGGCCGCCCGCTCGTCCCAAGAGAACTCGGATTTGTGGATCAACCCTTCGATGCCGGGCGCCAGCTCGACGAAAGCTCCGAAGTCCGTCACGTGAGTGATTTTTCCCTCGACGATCTTCCCCGCCGGGAAACGGGCTTCAATCCCATCCCAGGGGTGGGGAAGGCACTGTTTGCGGCCGAGCGAAAGCTTCTGGGCGGCGGGATCGAACTTGAGGACTTTGACCTCCGCTTTCTGCCCGACTTTGAGCTCATCGGAGGGCTTGCCGAGCCGGCGCCAGGAGATGTCGGGCAGGCGGACCAAGCCTTCGACTCCCCCCACGTCCACAAAGGCGCCGAAGTCCGTCAGCCCGGTCACGGTCCCTTCGAGGACCTGCCCGGCCGCCAGGGTTTTCAGCGTTTCCTCCCGCTTCGCCCGGGCCTCCCTTTCCAAAACGGCGCGCCGGGAAACGACGACGTTCCCTTTCTTCTGGTCCGTCTCCAGCACAAGCAGGGTCACGGTCTTGCCGACCCAGCCGGCGAGGTTCCGGACCGCCCGGCGGTCCGCCTGCGAGGCGGGAAGAAAAGCCTCGAGGCCCACGTCCACGACGAGGCCGCCCTTGACGGCCCGGAGGACCCGGCCTTCGACGGGTGTTCCCGCCGTCTTGGCTTCCAAGATCCGGGGCCAAGCGGCGCGGGTACGAGCCTCGCTCCAAGAAACGAGGATATGGCCGTCGGGGCCGGAAGGCGACTTGATGACGACGGGGAAAGTGTCTCCGGGCTTGGGCGGCGTGGGAAGGGCGTGGAACTCGGCCAGGGGGATGACGCCTTCGGACTTCATGCCGATGTCCACCAGGACTCCGGAGGCGCCGGCGCCCACCACGCGGGCGGTCACCGCGGTCCCGACGAGGGACTTTTCGCGCTCGGCTTCGGCGAGCAAATCCTCCATCGTCATCTCCTCCGCCGCGGGGGCCGTGGCGGGAAGAATCTCAGCCGGTGTCTTGTTTTCGCGTTCGTTCATGACGATCATTTCGACCTTGCGGCCCGGCGCTTTCGGCCGGGCGCGACAGTTGCACAGGGAAGGATTTGAACCTTCGTAGGGCTAGGCCCGCCAGATTTACAGTCTGGTGCATTTGACCGCTCTGCCACCTGTGCTCAAATTGACGCGGCGCCATTCGAAGTAGTGGTGATGAAACCGGAAATTCGTGAACTCCACACGATTGATGAACCGGTCAAAAGAACGATGAATCGGCCCGTGGCAAAGGCGAATATTACCACTTTCATCCTCAGGCGCGTAAGAGCCAGAATTTTCTTGTCGAAATATTTTTAAAGTGTCATGGTTGCGAAAAATAGAAATGTCAGGGTTAGCCTATAGGAATAAGGAAGAATAAGGGACGTTGCGGCATTAGAGGCATTGTGATAAGTTAGCGTTTATGCCCCGACAATCCCGACTGGATTTCCCCGGAATGCTCCACCACGTCATGGCCCGGGGGATCAACCGCCAGGACATTTTCATGGATAACGACGACCGGGACGACTTCCTTCATCGTTTATCCATCCTTTGCGAAGATCAAGCTGTTATCCTCTATGCTTGGGCTTTGATGCCGAACCATCTTCATCTTTTAATTAGGACCGGCGGCCGCCCCCTTTCGCGCGCCATGAGATCGCTTCTGACTGGCTACGCCGGGGCTTTCAACCGTCGACACCGGCGGTCCGGTCACCTCTTTCAAAACCGCTACAAGTCTATCGTCTGCGAGGAGAACGTCTATTTCTTGGAGTTGGTCCGTTATCTTCATCTCAATCCTCTTCGGGCTGGAGTGGTGCGGGACCTGGCAGCGCTGGACGGATATGGCTACACGGGTCACTCCACGTTGATGGGACGAACCCCCCGACCGTGGCAGAATACGAGGGAGGTTCTTGGACGGTTTTCACCTCGACTGGGACCTGCTCGACGGGCCTACCGGTTGTTCGTGAGCGAAGGGGTCGTTCAAGGGAGGAGGCCGGACCTGATAGGGGGAGGGCTTGTTCGGAGCGTCGGGGGGTGGAAAGCTGTTGAAGAACTCCGCCGAGGACGGGAGGAATACACATCGGATGAAAGGGTGCTGGGGGGCGCGGAATTCGTGGAGGATTTGATGAAGCGGTTGGAGAAGGAAGGGGACAACAAGGCGAGGCTTCTGAAAAGAGAACCGTTGGAGATTTCACATTGGGTGCGCAAAGTGTGTGAAGCAACGGGAGTTCGAGAGGAAGCCCTTTCCGGACCTGGCCGAAGATCGGAGGTATGTCTCGCCCGTGAGGGTCTGGCCTATGTTTGGGTGGAGGCTCTGGGCCGGAGCGGTCGGGAATTGGCCGGTGTCTTGAACATACGACCGGAATCGGTTTACAAGGCGGCGAAGCGTGGAAAAGAGGACAGAAAGAGATGGGAGAAAATGGCCGGGTGGAATTAATGCCGCTAATGCCGCAACGTCCCCAATCCACAATCCCAATGAAATGGCCGGCCGTTCTGCTGATCGCGCTTCCCGTGTTCGGGTGGGGAGAGGTGCGCGTTCCAGGCGGGGCGCGCCAGGAGAAGGCGGGGGTTGTGACCGTTCGGATGGGGTTCGGCAGCGTGTCGTTCCCGGCGGGGGAAGCCGGCGAGGCCGCCCGGCCCGAGGCGCCGGCCGGCGGCCGGCGGCTGGCCTGCAACCGCGGGACGTTCTCCCTCAAGTACCGGTTGGCGCGGGACGGGGGAAAAGTTAGCGTCCGGCGACTGTCGGTCGCGGTGAAGAATGAGGCGGAGTACCGCGTCCCCCGCGACCCCCGGCTGGTGGAGCACGAGCGGGGGCACCAGAGGATCAACGAGGCCGCCGCCCGGCGTCTGGAGAAGACTCTGGCGGATTATTCCGTCGACACGATGGACGTGCGGAAGGCCGAGCGGTTGTTGAAGGCGCGGTTCGAGAAAGATTTGTCGGAGTTGGAAGCTCTGCACAAGGAGTGGGATGGAACGAACGTCATCTCCGTCCCCGTTCCGTGAAATTTGGGGACACCATACTTATTTCCCCGGCGGGGAAATAAGTATGGTGTCCCCAAATTTCTCAAGAAGCGGCGGGGGTTCCCTCGACGACGGCGGATTCGTCCCGGGCGGCCGCCGCCCGGCGGTAGGTGTTGAGGGTGCGCCGCGGAACGGACACGCCCACCAGTTTTTTCAGCCTTTCTTGGAGCTCTCTATCGGCCAAGCGGGGGAAGGAGGGGTCTCCTTCTTCCATTTGTTCGAGGGCGTCCACGCAAAGGGTCTTTCTGGAACAAAAGAGCTCTTCCAATAGGATCTCCTCTCCCCAGGGAAGGACCAAGCTCCGGTCCTGGATGGCCCGGTTGACGGTCGAAGGCGCGACGGCCAGTTTCCGGGACATCTGGCGTTGCGTCATGGGCGCCCGCTTCGAGGCATCGCGCGCGGCCAGCCAGCCGCGCTGGTGGTGGCACAGAAGGTCCATGATTCGGAACAGGGTGTTCTGGCGCCAGTTGACCAGTTCCAAACGCCGGACGAAGGCCTTGAGGTGCCTTTTCTCTTCGGGGGTCAGCTCGGTTCCATCGGAAACGGCTTGGAGCCGGTCATACCGGATGTCGTAGCGGCCCCGAGCCAAGTGGGGCGACAACAAGTCAAAACGGGCCTCCCCGTCTTCCCCCATCCCCAGGCGCGCCAGGCGCACGACCCGCCGATGGAGCGAAGGATCCGCTCCGGTCCGGCCGGAGGTGTCGAAGAACTCCGCCCGGACGGAAAAAGCCAGCAGGAAGTCCTGAATGCGCCGGACGTCGGCCGGATCGAGCCCCAGGGTCCGCGCCAGCTCCTCGGGGGAGAGGGCTTCTTCCGCGCGGAGGAAATGGGTCTCGAAATTCTCCCGCCCCACGCGGCGGATGAGGTCCAAAACTTCGCGGCGCTCAATCAAAAGGTCCGCCACGTCCGACGGCGCCCCCGCCGGGGTCGTCCGTTCGTCGGGTTCGAAGAAAGAGTCCGAAAGCCGGGTGCGGGGATGGGGTTGGAAGCGGATGATCTTCCAATCGCGATTTCCGGGCCTCAGGAGGCGCTGGAAGAAGGGGTCGGTCTCGATCTCGCGGATAAGCTCGGCGATCTGCGTCTCACCCAGGCGCAACAATTGGACCGTCTGGACTCTGGCCATGAGTTGGGCCTTGAGGCGGAGGTTTGTCGTGAGGGCCGCGCGGAGGCGGGGTTTTTCGAAATCGCTCATGGGGAGGGCGGAGCCCCCGGGCGTGATTCCAACAGCCGCTTCAGCCGCTCGTTGTCGGAGGACAGGGAGGCGATCCGCTCCTTCATCTGCTCGGTCTGGCGATTTTTCTCTTCCAGCAAAGCCACGGCCTGGTCGTCCAAGGACCGAAGGTCTCCGAAAAGGCCCTCGATGAGCCCCCGCTTTTCCTCGATGGACTTTTGCTGGTCGGACAACATCCGGTCGCGGTTGGAGAGGGAATCCTCCAGGTTGGTCATCATTTCCTGAAGGTTGGGATTGATGGGGCCGGGCCCGGGGGTCAGGGAGGGGGGGGGCGCCGCACGGGCCGTTTCTTGGAGCTTGGAGAGCAGTTCCTTGTTTTGCCTCCCCAACCGCTGGAGGTTCTCGCGCAGGAGCCGGGTTTCGGCATCCTTCCCGGCGGTCAAATCGGCCAGCTTCTTCTTGTGATCCTCGTTCTCGGCCTGGACCGACTGAATCATGGCGTCGCGCCGGCCCATCTCCTTTTCCAACTCTTCAATCCGGCCGTTGAGCAATTTCTGGAACTCCTGCTGCTCACGGAGCCTTTTTTGGAGGACGATCTTGTCTCTCTCGACGTCCGGCGAGGAGGGGTTGTTCCCCGCGCGTTCAAGATCCTTCCGGGCGGATTCAACCTGGGCGCGGAGCTCTTCCACCTCGACTTCTTTCTGCGTGAGAGCCTGCTGGAGCGACGTCAGTTGGATGGAAGCGTTCTCTTCGCGCCTCGCCCATTCCTTGTCGTGTCCCTCCAACGTCTGGCGAAGGAGCTTGATCTCGTCCTCCCGGGCGGCCCGGAGGGACTGCTCCCGGGCCAGGACGTCTTTGATGGAAACGTTCTCTTTTTGGAGGGCCTTCTGGTCTCCGCCCCCTTTGAGGGCCTTTTCCTTGATGGCGGAGAGCTCTTCGTCGCGGCGGGCGATGTCGGTCTTGAGGGCGGCGATCTCTTGGAGGAGGGGTTTTGAGTCGCCGGCCCGGGACATGTGCTCTTTAAGCATCGTGACCCACATCTCCCGCTCTTCGGCGAGCCGGCGCTCCAAATCCCGTGCGCGGCCCTCCGCCCCCTGGCGGGCGGCCTCCAGGTCCATCTCGCGCTTTCCCTGGCGGATCTTGTCCTGGGCGTCCTTCAGCGCGTTCTCGACCCCGGCCGAGACCGCCTGCCCCTCCCGGGACTTGAGCTCCGCCTCAAGCGCTTTCTCGCGCTCGGAGGTGAGGCGCCTCTCCGTTTCCAAGAGGCGCGCCTCCAGGGCGCGATTGGCTTCCTCCAGCAGTCGGGTTTTGTCGTCGTCGGCCACGTCGTCCTCAAAAAAAGGCCGGTTCGCCAAGCGGGGCATTTCGCACCCGACCATGGGAACCGGCAGATTGTCTCCCACTCAATTGTTCGTCGGGTTCGGCCAAAAGTCAAGGGCGCTAGCCCGTGTGCCGGGTGGGGTGCCGTGCGCCAAGAAGGCACACGTTTGGGACGCCCGGTTGTAACCGGGCGGGGTTGCCGGGGCCGGTGGACCCGGCAACCCGGTTGGCCCGCCCGATTGGAATCGGGCTGGATTGCCGGGGCCTCTGGACCCGGCAATGGCCATGGAGGGACGAAAACGCAAAAACCTTGACACGGGGGGGTATTTCTGTTAGATAACGGCGTGGTTTATTGATATTGGAGGTTTCGCTCGATGTCCCCCGTCCGGCGCCCATTTTGGAAGGAATTCAACCGGCGCCTCACCATCATGATCGTTCCCCATGGGACGGCCCGCCCCCGCCAGGTCACCTTCTCCGTGCCCTTCGCCCTTTTTCTGTTCGCATTTTGGACGGGTTTTACCGTGTGGTCGGCCGTCATCGTTTCCCAGAAGTTCGACTATTGGCGCGCCAAAGCCGATTCCCACCTCATGAAGATCAAAGTGGACTATTTTTCCACCCAGCTGAAACGGTCCCAGGAGATGCTCGACGAGGTGCGCAAGATGGACCGGCAGTTGCGGACCCTCCTCAGCCTGGGCAGCCGGGAGGCGATCATCCAATCGTCCGACGAGCCGCCGGCGGGCGGACCGACGGCCATGGACAGCGCGTTATTGGGGCGAGCCCTGGACGGGGGGCCGGCGACCCCGACGCTCATGGACATCTCGATGGAAGTGCGCCTTTTCCGGGATGAAATTCGATCGCGCATCGCCAGCTTCCGCGACATTTCGGGCAAGATCGACCAAGAAAGACGGGCCTTCCGCTACACCCCCCGCGGGTGGCCCGTCAACGGCTATGTGACTTCGCCGTTCGGGTACCGCATCAATCCTTTGAGCGGGATACCGGAAATCCACGAAGGGATGGACATTGCCGGGCCCTCGGGCCTTCCCATCCGGGCTACGGCCGACGGAGTGGTCCTTTTCGCCGGCTGGGCCTCGGGTTACGGCAAGGTGGTGGTCATCGACCACCTCTACGAAGGCTACACGACCCGCTTCGGCCACAACCGCCAGCTCCTGGTGCGCCGCGGGGAACGGGTCCGGCGGGGCCAGGTCGTCTCCCTGATGGGCGACACGGGGAGCACGACGGGGCCCCACAGCCACTATGAGGTTCGCCAAAAGGGCCGGGCCCTCAATCCTCGCGGTTTCCTGGGTCCCGGCGACTTTTGATTCACCGGTTTCCATTTACCACATCCCCTCGAATTCCTACAATAATGAGCTGGAAAGGGACATCCCCCAACGGAGGTTATTTTTATGTTTAACGGAAAACTGAAAGACCTGGAAACCGCCAAGATGGAAACCATTATCGGACCCGACAGCACCTTCCAGGGGACCATCAAGTCCAAAGGCTTCGTGCGGGTGGACGGCCGGGTGGAAGGCGGGGTTTCGGCGGAGGGAGTCATCGTGGGGGAGCAGGGGCACGTCCAGGGGGACGTGGCCGCCAAGAGCGTCGTCGTGGCCGGCAAGGTCACGGGGAACGTGACGGCTTCCACGGGCCTGGAGCTTCAGACCAAAGGCCAGATTACCGGCGACATCCGGGCCACACAAATTTCCATCGCCGAAGGGGCGGTGTTTGAGGGGAATTGCGTCATGGCGTCGGACAAGACCAAGATCATCAACATCGACGAGGTCCTCGCCTCCTCTGCCGCGAAGCATCCCGCCAAAAGCTGATATCCGGAAATCTTCTCCATGATGACCTGGCTCCGGAAACACAACAAGGAGATTCTCCTTGTCACCTTCGGGACCTTCGTCCTGGGGGGGGTCGTATTTACCGGCGCCCAGGGTTTTGCGACCACGTACTTCAGCCCGGTCCTCATCGTCAACGGTCAGAAAATCCCCTACAAGCGGTATGAGACTCTCCTCACGCGCCGCCTTCAGCAGGAAGAGGGCGCCTCGACCCCGGAGGCGGCGAAGGCCGCCAAGGCCGCCGTCCTCCGGGACCTTGTTCAAGAGGCCGCCTTCCTCCAGGAAGCGGACCGGTATGGGATCGTCGTGACGGATGAGGAGGTGGCGTCCGTTCTGCAGAACATGGAGTCTTTCCAGCGGGACGGACGCTTTGATCAGGGGCTCTACATCGGCTACGTGACCCAGGGAATGCGGACCACCCCGTCGGCCTTCGAGGAGGAAATCCGCCGGAACGTTCGGCGGCAGAAGCTTCTCATGCTCCTTTCCTCGGCGGTCCTGGTGTCGGACGGAGAGGCTCGTGATTCCCTGCGCTTCTTCCCGGACAAGGACCGCAAGAAATTGTCCTCGGACCTTCAAGCCCTCCGGACGGCTGTCGTCCGCCGGCAAGGCGAGGCGGCGGTGCAGGAATGGTGGAAGGATACCAGCACCCGGTTGAAGGTCGAGAGCCGGTTGAACCGCTGGGAGAAAGACGAAGGGAATTAGTGACCACAAAGGTCATTGCGAGGAGCGTAGCGACGAAGCAATCCCCTGTTTCAATTCCTGGAAAAACATTTTCCTTCCCCTGAAACAAGAGATTGCTTCGTCACAAAATTCGTTCCTCGCAATGACGGGTACCTGGGTCGTTGCGGAAAATGACCGTTTATTCCGGACGGAAGCCGGCTTTGGCGGCCTTCTTCAATAGTTGTCGCAGGGTCTTCCTCGGCAGTCCCACCACGTTGTCGTAGTCTCCCCGATAATCCGCGACGAACGGGTTCCCCCGGGCTTGCGCGGCGTAGGCGCCGGCCTTGTCATGGTTGCGCTTCGCCAGACGATCCAACTCAGACCTCGTAAACTCTTTCAAGCGCACCCGAGTCCTGGCGGTCGCCCGCCACGCCCGCCGGCCGGGAACGGCGACGAGGCAGAGAGCCGTGTGGACCTCGTGCCATCGGCCGGCGAGCGCCGCCAGCATCCGCCGCGCGGCGGCCTTGGAGGACGGTTTTCCGAAGATGGCCCCTCCCAAGTGGACGATGGTATCGGCTCCGAGCACCAAGCCTCGGCCGACCCGCCGCGCGACCTCGTCGGCCTTTTTTTCCGCCATGGCGAGCGCGTAGCGAGCGGGGGGTTCCGACGGTCTCGGGCGCCGCTCGGGGGCCCGGCCGGGAGCGATGCGGGCGCGGAACGGGAAGGACCGGATGAGCCGCCGACGTCTCGGCGAGGCGCTGGCGAGGATGAAGGGAAGACGGATCATCTCGCGCGGGCCCGCCCCGGAGGACCGCCTTTGAGTGAATCGTTAATCCATTGAAGATAATCAGGATTC
>Ga0182021_10002026_pt1 | contig 23608 bp, 19 predicted proteins | sample 612E3MmetaG_FD_120493 | JGI IMG/M metagenome (GOLD analysis project Ga0182021, IMG submission 120493) | Permafrost microbial communities from Stordalen Mire, Sweden - 612E3M metaG (Illumina Assembly) | ecosystem: Environmental > Terrestrial > Soil > Wetlands > Permafrost | place: Sweden... | reverse complement strand
TTGCCGCGCGCTCAGTTCCGCAAAATCCGTCCCGCGCAGCCGGCGCCGCACAAAGAACTCCTCTACCAGCGTCTGGCTGTCGGCCGTGATGTACGGCTTCGGACAGGTTCTGAGCGCCACATCTCTTCTCGCCCAAACCAGCGGCCCACTGGCGTCCTCGCCCATCCCCAGCCACCCGCACCGGCGTTTTCTTTCCAGGCCGGATTTCCGGCAGGCGTCGCACTTCCAACCGGCCTGGTTGGAGTATTGAAAGTGGAAGGCGACAATCAGTTTTTTCGTTCCGCCTCGGTCAGCCCCGTCTCGGCCCGCACCGCCGCCAGCGCCTCCCGGAAGAGGTCCTCCGGACCGGCTTCCGCCAGCAGCTCGGGTGTGGCCTCCGCCCCGTCCAGCTCCAGCCCCGATACGGCCCGCAGTCCCCACCTCAGGAACAGCCGGTCGATTTCCGTCTGGAGCAGCGCCGCGTCCATCTTGTCGCCGGGCGCCTGGCCGGCCTCCAGAAACTCCATTCGCCGGGCCAGCTCCCGCACTTGGCGCATCAGCTCCACGCGGCGCCCGAAGGAGATCTTCGCCAGCGCGAAAGTCACCCCGCGCGCCACCCGCGACTCCACCGTCTTCACGCTTTCGTAGGTCATGCGAACGCCACCGCGATTTCGTCGTCCACCGTGCCCTGTGCCCTCGATTGCCGGAATTTCCACTGCAGCCGGTTCTGGCTGTCGTCGAACTCCGGCACCTCTGGAATCACGCTCTGCAGGTACACGCCCATCACCTGTCCCTCCGCCACGCCCAACTGAAACATGACGCTGATGGGCGATTGCTGCCGGGCGGCCTGATACAGGCCTTTGGTCGCGTCGTCGTCCTGGCCGAAAAGCTCGAACGCCGCCGTCACCGACCGCTGGCCCGGAGAGATGCTCCGCGGCAGGCTCGATCCGAATTCCCGGGACCGCGTGTCCAGTTCGTTCTTGAGAACGATGGATGCGCCCGTGATGGTGAGGAACTGCGACGGCGAAGTTCCCAGCCACGCCTGGCCCATGTTCCCCGGCACAATCGAGTAGTCGAACGCGGCTAGCGCCGGCTCTGCCGGAAAGCTCTGAAGCTCGCCCACGTTGGCGGTGGAGAAGCTGCTGCTATCGAGCACGTCCTGCGCCAGGCCGCTGAAGTGGAACTCATGGTAATCGCCGTTCACCTGGATCTCCATCTGGTCGATGGCCGCTCCGCACAATAGCCGGTGCACCGCCGTCGCCGGGTCCCAGTAGTCGAATACGCTGGCGCTCGGCAGCTCCGTCGCGGGCACGTAGGTGACCGCGGCGCCCAGTGCCGCGCCAGTTTCGGGCAGCGTCGTGAACGGCGCGTTCAGTTGCACCGTATGGGCGTCGACAACCGCGGCCACGAACCGGATCTCCCCCGCGCATGAGACCGCCTGCCCCGCGATTAGCCCGTGCACCGCTCCCAACCCCAGCCTTCCGCCCGCCGTGCTGGATGCCGCCGTTCCGCCCGCGAACTGCAGCGGTGCACCCCCCAGTGCCGCCTGAAACAGCGGGCCGTATCCCGGGTTGCCGACCGTTTTCTGCCAGCTCGTCATGTAGGTATGCAGATCGAAATTCGTGCGCCGCCGGCCGCCCGGCGACTGGCCCGGAAATGTCCGGCTGCCCGTCTTGTCCTTGCGCTGCGCCGCCTCGAGTTTCTGTTGGACCGTCAGCTTCAGAGCTGGTATCCGGTTGCCGGACGCGATCGCTCCCACTTGGCCGTAGCTCGCTTCCAGCGCCGTGTAGAACCGGTTTGCGTTTGAAGAAATGTAAGTGGACATACTAGCTTTTACTCACTCCAATCTCGAATGTGACCTTCGCTACCTGGATGAAATTCTTTCCGCCTTGCTTGACGGCTCCGAAGGACGCTTCGTACCCGCCACCGTAGAACATCCCATCGCCCCAATCGCCGCGGCCCGCCGCCAGCACCTGCGTCACGGCGTCCGCGTAGAGCTGCAAGGCGTTCTGCAGCCCCTCGATCCGGTCCTGGGAGTGGCGAACCTCGATGGTCATCTGAGCCGTGCCGGAAAATGTCCGAAACTTCTCCGTCAACCGGTTCGTCACCTTGTCGCAGTACACGTTCACTACCGGGTACTTCACGTTGCCGCTGCGTTCCGCCAGGTCCGCCGCCACGTTCTGTGCGCGTACCTGCGCCATGTCCAGCGGACCGGCCAGCGCCTGGTCCGCTTGCGTGAGTGCGGCCAGGCTCGAATTCAAACCGCCGGCGCCCGCGATGCGCTGCATCACTTTGGCCGTTGTCGCGCTTCCGATCTTCGCTGTCATCAGCCCCTCTGGATCACCCGTGGAACCGGCTTCAAATAACTGGGACGTTGCCCCGGTCCCGGTGGCCGCCCAGCCGCCAGGGGCGCCGGTTGCAGCCACGATTGCCCGATGGCGATGGGCGATCTGTTTTGCAGCGCCATCGCATCGGGATCGGCGCCCACGTAGACGTTCCATCCCGCCGCCGTTCTCGGCGGATCGCCTTCAGGCTCGACCAGCAGCGAGCCCCCCGCAATCGCGATGGTCGCCGGTACGGCGCTGGCTCCCTCTTCGCCCGCGGCGTTGACCCAGGCCACCGTTGCGTAGTAGGTTTCGTTCGGCAGCGGAGTGCCGGGCGCCGCCGTGACCGTTGGCATGGCCGCCCGCGGTACCGGGACCGACGCCACGCCGATACCCGCCGAGACCAGCGTTTCGTAAGCCCACTTCGCCCTCGCGTGGAACTGGTCGCGCTTGCCCGCGTAGCGGTCGTTCAACTGGCTGTTGTAGGCGTCGCTGTACACCATTTCCAGACCGCGAAAGGTGTGCCACAGTTTCAGCGCCGGCGTTACCACCACGCTGTCGAGATTCGGCTGGGGCGCAAGCCATAACAACTGGTCCACGTAGCTCAACCTGGTCAACAGCGCGTCCAACTCCAGGGCCAGTTCGTCCTGGGCCAGCGCTAGTTTTTGGGCCACGTCGATTCCCTCGACGCCGGCCACGTCGAGAAGTTGCGAATCCTGCGCCGTCAGGTCTTCCATCGAGGATGCCGGGCCGTCGGTGAACAGTGCCATGGTCGTCCGCCTAGTCCTGGGAGGATTCCGGGCCGCCCTTCAGCCGGTTCAGTTCCGCGGTCGACAGCACCGTGAACTGTACCCTGGCCGCCGCCGCCGCCTGGTCGGCCACTCGTTTGGCCTCCGCCTGCGCTGTCCGGAAGGCCATCGCCTCCTCGGCGGTAGCTAGGCGCACCACGCCTTCCGCCAACATTCTCGCGGCGATTCCGGGCGTCACTTCCGTCAGAACCCCCGGCTTGCCGCCGTCCGCGGTCTCATGGCTTACTACGACCGGAAACGCTTCGGTAATCTTCGATTCCACGTCGCGAATCTTCTGGTAATAGAGCTTCAGATCCATCGATTCCTCCTCAATGACCCGTGGCGCAGGCACTCTTGCCTGCCGCGTCCCGACTCATCGGGACGCGCTCTGCTGCAACTTCGGCAAGCGTCCCGACTTATCGGGGCGCGGCAGACTCTCGTGCCCGCGCCACGTGGTTCCTACGTATTCACCTGCACGCCCGAGCTGTTGCGCAGCACACCGCAGCCGTACAGCACGTCCACCGTGAACTGCTGCGCCAGCGTGTTCGGCTGGTAGCTCATCACCACCCGCATTCCGAAGTTGCCCAGCTCGGCGTACTCCGCGATGGCGCCGGTTCCGGGCAGCGGCTGCGGCAGCCGCCGGATCACCAGGCCCAGGGCGTCCTTGGTGAACGCCAGGTTGTGGGTGGCCACCGGGGAGGTGCCCGTCTTCTGCACGAACTGGGAGCGGAAGACGAAGAAGTCCTTGACCTTCCCGATGGTGCCTTCGATCAGCGCCCGCAGGCCCGCTTCGCCCGAGTTCTGGAATTCGCTGAAGCGCGGAATTTGCCGCCACGTCGAATAGGTCGCGGCGTCCACCACAATGAACTTCTGCTCCTGCGGCGGAACCTTCGCCAGGAACAGCGCGGTCTCCGCCGCGTCGATCACGGCTTCCGTGATCGGCGTCCCCGCCGTCCCCACCGGGGTGTTGGTCGTGAAGCCGGCGTACAGATTCAGAAGGTCGCTCTCGATCCTCTGCGCGATAGCGGCCACCGACGGCTGCATGTAGATCTTGAGCAGGTCGGGAACCGCCAGCACCTTGGTCACGTCCGGAATCTGGAAAGTCGCTTCCACGTGCGTGTTGAGCACAATCTGCGCATTTCCCAGACTCGGGTTTTGCGTTTGCACCGCGTAGCCTTCGAGAATGTTGTTCGCCAACATCGTCGGAGGTATCGGTATGTTGACCGTGTCGCCGGCATTGGCCAGCACCGGCTCGTAGTCGCGATTCACCAGGTTCCCCATGACGAGGTTCCCGACCAGCACCGGCAATGCGTCCGCCGCCACCAGCTTGACAATCGCGCTTGCGACGTTAGTTGAGGTTATAGCTGCCATTCGTTCTCCTTGACTTGATTGTTTCTGCCGGCCGGCTGTGTACTGGCCGGGTGTTGCTACAGGCCCCGAAGGGTCTGCGACGCCACGCGCACGATTTCCTCTCGTACCCGTTGCATCTCTTCCGCGCTCATCCCCGGGCGGATCTGTTCGATGCTCACCGTTTCTCTGCCCGTGGACGGCGCCTTGAAGGTCGCGGTCATCCCGGTTCCGCCGGCAATGCGAGCCGGCAGAAACTCCGGATTCTCATTTACGAAAGCCGCCAGGTGCTCCTTCAACGGCGTTTCGCCGGCGTCGCCGCGGACCACCAGCCGCCCGTCCTCGGTTCGCACGATTCCGTCCTGCACCGCCTTGAACGCCAGGTCGATTTTGGCCACGCCCAGCCGCTGCAATTCGGCCCTCACGGCCGAGCTTCGCTCCGCTTCCGCGGCGATCTGGCGGCTGTGCTTGTTCTCCGCCACCAACTCGTTCAGCCGGCGCTCCAGTTGCTCCCTGCGCTTGCGCTCCTCCTGCAATTCCGCCTTGTACGCCGGCTCATTCTTGGATTGCTCGTTGGTCACGAACTCCTGGATCGCCTGCCGCACGATCGCTTGAACGTCGATGCCTTCCATATGCCTCCTAAGTGCACGATTCCGTACTGCTACACTGTCTGACCTTGTGGGGCAGGCTTGCAGCCTGCGGCCGAGTTGTACTCGGCCCTGCTTGTCGCTCGGGCAGGGTGCTAGGAATTCCCCTCCGCGTACTTCATCCGATCGATCTCTTCCGCTACCTGGTTCTTGACTTCCTGCCGCGCATCGCTCAGGTACTTGAAGGCCAGCTTCTTGAAGACCTGCTTCTTCAACGTCTCCGAGCCGATCCCCAGATCCAGCAGTTTCTTGGCGGCGTCCAGCTCCGTGCCGAGGTCGTCGATGTCGAACTCGTCCAGCCCCGAGACGCCAATCGAAATTCCGTCCTGCCGCGCGGCCGCAACGGCCCACAAAACCTGCCTCATGGTGTCTTTCGCGATATCGCCGTACCCGCGCAGCACCTCCTGCGTGGTATTAAAATCCAACTGCTTGCTCAGCCCCGACTGCCGCTGGCCCGCGCCGCTCGATTCCCCGGCCTGGATCGTCAGGTAGCAGACGCGGTAGATTTCGTCCTTCAACCGCACCAGGTTGTCGGCCGCGATCTGGTAGACCTTGCCCTCCGGCTCCGTCCATCCGAACCGGTCGTCCTTCCCCAGTTGGATGTAGTAGGACTCGCCCACAATCTGCTTGAACTCCCGGTCGGAATACACCACCGGCGTGGCGAACAGCCCCATGGTCAGCGCCCACGAAAGCGCGTTGGACTTGTTGAAGTGTTCCAGTTGCAGAAGCGCGGCCTTGTTCAGCAGCCACAGCCCCTCCGACACCTTCATCTGGAACATCGGCACCCGCCGCAGCGGCGCCAGTCCGTGCCGTCCCTGGTCCATCGGCTCGATGGGGCTGGAATCGCCCGCTTGGCGGTACGTCGCGTAGTTCTCGCGGTCGTAGTAGATCCAGCGCGTCTCCCGCTCCCATTTCGCATCCGCGACCGTGGATTGTTGCAGGCAGTAGGTGCGGATCACCACCCACTCCAGCCCGCCCGACGGGTCGTAGCTCCAGTTGATGACTTCCTCCGGTCCGTAGTCCACCAGGTAGGCGCGCGACCGCCCCGCGGCGTCCTCTTCCGCCCGCGTCAGCAGGGCGGGGGAGCCCTCCGGAGGGGCTCGCGGAAAGTCCACCACAACGAAGCTGCTGCCGCACACCATGGTCTCGATGAATCGCTGCCGGAAGAACTCGCTGAGGCTGGTTCCCTTCAAATCGCAATCGTCCGCCAGCGCCGTGTAGAAGTTCTGTGCGGCGGTGTCGGTTCCTTCCAGCAGCAGGATCGGCTCGCGCCGCATCAGCGTTGCCGCGTACCAGTCCACGATCGACCCGATGTAGTTCTCGTAAAACACGCGGCTCAGCCGCTCCCGGTAGACCTCGCCCGGCTCTTTGTGCCGGCGCACCAGGTATTCCGAGGCGTTCGCGCGCAGTCGCTCGCCGCCCGAGTAGAGGTCCTTGTACTGCTTCCACATCGCTTTGCGCGCGATGTACTCGGGATGTTCCCGGTTTATGTTCTTCATGTGAGAATTCGCCCCCCCCGCTCGCCGGATTCCGGGAGCGGCATAAACTCCTGCCAGAGCAGATACCCCAGCGCGTCCGACAAGTGCGTTCTCAGCCGGTCCCGATCCTTGTCGATCTGGCAGGTGTCGGCCTTGAAAGACACCTGCTCGAAATCCATAATCAGTTCCTTGCACTTGAAATCCACCAGCACCCCGATATCGCCGGCCGCCGAACGCAACCTCGAGTTAGTCAGGTTGATTCGTTCCCGCACGCCCGGATTGCTGCTTGGCACCTTGTAATCCACCAGCATGTTGGAGTGCACCCGGAAGTAGTCGTGGATCATGTCGTAGTCCGAAGCTCCGGTGGTGTGCCGCTGCTTCCCCGAAGCGTCTCCGTAGACCACCATCCCGGCCGGGCTTTTGGGAAACTTCTCCAGGAACCTCTCGCAGGCCTCGGCGGTGGTGGAGTGCCGGAGCACGATTTCATCCAGCACCCGCACCTTGCCGCGGACGATTTGCACCACCAGCGAGCTCATCGGATCCACGTTGAAGTCCAGCGCCCAAAGCAGCGGCAAGTTGGGATCGAGGCTCAAGTTCCCCAGGTTTTCGTTGCGCCCGAAGGAGGCGTATACCAGCGCTGCATCCAGGTTCAGGTACGTGCCCATGACTTCCTGTTGATAGAAGCGCTCGTCGTAGCTGTCTTTGAGCCGGTCGTAGTAATCCGGGATCTGTTCGAGCAGGTGCCGGTTCTCGCGCGGCGTGGCGACGACGGCTGCGTACCCCTTGACCGGCTTCGCCAGGAACTTACGGTAGACCCAGTCGTAGCCTTTGGGCGTCCACGCCGCGAATCCGCACAGGCGCTTGGCCTTGGGGTCCCGCAAACGCCCTTCCAGGCGCAACCACGCTTCTTCCGGCGTATAAGTCAGCTCGTCCAGGCCGAACCATGCCAGCGTCGTGCCGCGCAGCCGCTCGAATTCGTCCATCGAACGGAACAGGATCTTCGATCGCGTGTCGCCCATCACCAGGGTGTTCTCCGCTTTGTTGTGATCGAACGGAATCTTGCTCCCATCCAGGATCTCGAACAGCGCCGCCTGCGTCGCATCGCGCAGCATGGGATAGGTTGGCGCTCCCAGCAGCCCCATGCGCCCCTGGTTCAGGTAGCTCAGGCGGATGGCCTCCTGGCAGAGGGCCTGGCTCTTGCCACTGCCGATGGGTCCCGAGAAGCCCTTGAATCGGGCCGCCGAGTCGTGAAACCTCTTCTGCGAAGGCAGCGGGTCGTAAGCGATTTGACGCAGTCTGATGTGACTGGCGGCTAAACCCATGTGACCTTGATCTCCGTGGCTTCTTCCTGTTCGATTTCTTTCTCGATCTGCAGTAGTTTGAGGTAGTCCCCCATGGTTGGCTTGAAATCCTTGGCCTTAAGCCGTTCTTCGATCCCCGCAATCGCCTTCTCCAAGAGAATCGACATTCGAATTCTCTCTTTGATCTCGTTCCAACGGCTGCATTCCTTGCACGCTTTGGGAGCCTTCTCTTCTTCGTTCACCGTGGTTTCCATCCGTGCTCCTCAAAAAATGACGGCTTCGCGAATCCGCGAAGCCGCGCAACTCTCTTCCCAATTCGAGACTAGCACCCGGGATTACTCATTCAGACGGGTCGAGATGTCTAAGTGATTGATAACAGGAGGACGAATTGTTTAAGTTTCTTGTCACTGACTTACAGCCCTTCCACGGGGGCTTCGCCGGAACAGAGAAAAAGGGCGGCTCCCAAGGGCAGGGGATCTGTACTACAACAGTGTCAACCCTTCGCGGGCTGCGACGTTTCTGTGGGGCAGGCTGGCAGCCTGCGGCCGAGTGGTACTCGGCCAGTCCGTCTACCGACACCGCGCCTTTGGTGGGGGGGGGCAGCCCCACAATCTATGCAGACTGTGCGGTTGCCGGGAAGGTTATGTGGCACTAGGCTACAGCTCTGCCCCAGCGGCCGCAATCCCCACGATGCGAAGCGCGGGCCAGTGGGGGCGCGCGCAAGGCGGGGCGATGTCCATCCCGATTTCGAGGAAGCCGCCGGCCGGCCGTCCGCGCGCCTGCTAGATCGTCTCCGGAGCGACGTCAATGCCGTGCACTTCGCCGAAGCTCTCCGCGAACCAGCGCGTCATGCGCCCCACGCCGCACCCGATTTCCAGTACCCGGCATTCGCGCGCGGACGCGCCGTTCAACAGTACGGGCAAGTACGGCCGGACGAGCTGGTCGTAGTTGGCGCGGCCCGACGCGCTGAAGTCCGCCTCGTCGGCCTGCGAATCGCGCGTGTACACGACGCGCTCGGCATCGTGCCGGGCGCGCTCGTCCCAGTCGCGCCTCATCCACTGCGCGAGTTCGCCGGACCCGTTGGTTCGGCCATGGTCTATCGATTGGTGAAGAGAAACTTGCCGCCGCTCGCGGCCACCACCCGCAAGGCCGCCTTGCCCACTAGCTTCTCGATCCGCGGCGCTTGCGGCCCTTCCGCCACCAGGTAGTACCGCTCCGGGCGCGTCCAGCGCTCGGCCAGCTCGCGATCCTCAATAAAAACGTCCTTCGGCGCGTCCGGCGCGTACGACCCATACACCAGGTTATTCACTCGCCCGTTCAGCAACAGCGCGCGCCGGTTGGTGTAGAAGAAGATCGAAGAGAAAGTGTAGTACTGGTCGTCCACAATCAGCCTTCCCGGCGGCGCCTGGAGCAGCGCCTCGGCCAGCGGCCGCGAGGACATGTACGGGTCGAACACCACCAGTGCCAGCCGCGCCGCATGGAAGAACAGCACCATCATGGCCGCCAGCGCGGCCAGCGGCACCAGCCTGCGGCCGGCGGGCCGCCAGGCCCCTATCGCGCCCACCGCGAACGCCACCCCCGCCACCGCCAGCGGCAGCCGCAGATAGGCGAACGCCCGCAGCGTCAGGTCCGTCATGTGGCCCAGCGAGAGCGTATAGACCTCTGGGTTCTGGCTCAGCGCCCCCGCAATGTCGCCCGGCGTGGGCAGCCCGCGAACCATCCACAGGATGCTCGCGATAGCCGCTGCCGCCAGCGTTGCCACCACCACTATCGCCCTCGTGCCGTACCGCAGCCACGGGTCTTCGCCGGCGATCGCCGATCCCAGCAGAAGCGCCAGCGCCGGGTAGCACGGCATGGAGTAATACTCCTGCGTGGTGGAGAACGTGAAGAACACCAGAATGAATCCGCTCCAGCACAAAGCCATCAGCCGCACTCGCGACGCCCGGTCCGGCTGGCGGTAATTCAGTCTCAGCGCCGCCGGAAAGTACACGCTCCAGGGGAACAGCCACAGCAGGTGAAACAGCCAGAACCAGGCCCGCGGTACAGTGTTGTAGTCCCGCGGATAGCGCAGGTTCAAGAAGCGCAGAACGTGCTCGTTAATGAAGTAGAACCAGAAGAACCCATGGTAGGATCCCCTCTCGCTGTGCATCGTGAAATCGAAATATGGAGGGTTGCGCAGCGTAGCCAGCACGTGCCAGGGCGCGGCAATCGCCAGCAACAGCAGCACGCCCCGGAACGGCCGCAGCCGCGCCCAGGTCTTCCCTAGGAATAGCTGCCTGGTGACGCCCAGGTAGAGCAACCCGGCCGCCACGGGGAAGCACGCTGCGATCAGCCCTTTCAACAGCAGCCCGGTCCCCATCGAGGCCCACATCAGCATGGCCCAGCGCGCCGGATGCGGTTCGCCTTCCTCAATGGCGCGCATCAGGCTCCATAGCGCCAGTGTAATGGTCAGCGTGAGTATCACGTCCGGAATCAGGATGCGTGTGAACAGAAACAACCCCACGCTGGTGGCCAGCACCGTGCCCGCGCACAGGCCCGTGCGGCGCCGGAGTCCCGGGGGCGCCCCCCATGCCGCGAAGCGCCCCGTCACCCAGCACAGCAGTACGGTGGAAAGCGCAATGGGAATCCGCGCCGCCCAATCGTGTACCCCAAAAATCAGAAACGATATCGCGATCATCCAGTATTTCAGCGGAGACTTTTCCAGGTAGGCGATGCCATCCAGCCGCGCCGTCACCCAGTCGCCGGATTGCAGCATGTTGTGGGCAATCTGGGCCTGCACCGAATCCACGTCGTCCATCAGGGATGGCGGGCTCACGAGGCACCCCACGAAGATCAGGGCCGCCACCACCGCGACGATCGCCTGATAGCGAGCACTTGGATCACTGGAAACGGGCATCGATTACATGATCGCGTATTGCACTGCTCTGTACTACTATCCATCAGATTCTTCGCGCGCCGCGACGAATTGTGGGGCAGGTTGTTAACCTGCGGCGGATTGTCAATCCGCCTGCCGCCCTTGGATGCGCCCGCCACGACCGCGGAGAACCGCCACCACTCGTTGCGGCTTACCGCTAAGCGGGACAGGCTTGCAGGGGTACCCTCTGGGTCCGGCGGATTGACACTCCGCCTGCCGCGACGGCGGACAATCGCCACCCCTCGTTGCATCCCGCCGCCCGCGCCGCCGGCGCTACTTCTTGGATTCCGCGATCAACTGGGAGACCTTGGAGTCCGCCCCGACCGGTTCCACGAACACGATCGCCTTTTCGTTGATCATCATGCGATCCGGCCCGTGCCACTCCTTGCCGCGCTTCACCAGCGTGCTGCTCACCTGTTTGGTCTCCGGGTTGGTGACGCTCTGGACGTAGTACACGTCGCGCAGAACCGGATAGGGCGAACCCAGGCCCTCCAGCTTCCCGAAGTACACCGAGCCGTTCTCCAAAAGCACGGCCGAGTAACCGGCGCCGGTGGCGGTGGCGGGCTGGTCGATGTTCTTCTTGGAGCAACCGCTCCACACCAGAGCCCACAAGACTAGAAGTATGGCCGGCAGCGCGGCGCGAACAAGGATACTGTTGCGATTCCAGATAGTGGTCATATCGGTTCTGCCTTACTTATAACACGTGGATGGCAAGGGTCTGAGGCCCTGCGCTGGGATTGGATCTCGACTGCCGCCCCTTGCGGCGCTTTCTCGCCTTCCGCAGCGCGCCCATCAGAATCCCGCCGCCCAGCAACAGCGCCCACGAGGCCGGTTCGGGAGTGGTCTGGGCATTCACGTCCAGAAAAAGTTGGGTCGTTTGGAAATCCAACGAGAAATTGAATCCCCGGAGGTGCGACGAGGCACTCAACGTTAGACCTGAGCCGGACCAACGGGCGTAGTCCATGATTTCGTACGTTCCGGGAAGCATCGCTCCCGGATCCAGGAACACCAGGTTCAGCGTGCCGTTCAGCGTAGCATTCCCGGAGACGTCGAGGAATCCCCAACCGGTTCCACGGCCATCGGCGGGGTCCTCGAAATCGATCTCCAGCACGCCCCCGTGTTGCACGATGTAGTCGCCATGGATGGTGAGAGTCCCGGGCGAGTGCCCCGGCTTCACCGTGCCGCCCTCCTGGATCACGTCCCCGGTAACAGTCCCGTCGCCCTCCAACATGCCTCCCTTCAGGTCCACCGGGGCGAAAAGGCCTCCATCCACCAACAGGTCGCCGCCGGTGCCGTTGGTCAGAATGGCGCCGCCCAGATCCAGTTGGCCCCCTTCGTGGACCGTGAGGATGCCCGAATTGGTAAGCGGGCCGTTAAGCGCCAGGGCGCCGTAGAAGTTTAGCTCGCCGTAGCTGGCGCTGAGCCAGTGAAAACCGGGTTTCAGTATCCCTCCGTCGTCCGCCCAGATCTCACCGCCGTCATGCATGCTAATCGACGCCCCTGCCGCCAAGCTGGTGATCGGGACCCCTTGGTAGAACATCTCACCGTGGTCGAATATGTTGTAAGTGCCGCCGCTGAGGACGCCGTTGGCATCGAGGTTCGCAAACGTGCCGCCGATGAAATCCGCCACCCCGTGGCTCGACACATCCAATTCCCCCAGGTTGTGGAGGCCATGGGCCATGAGCACGCCTCCGCTGGTGACCTCCGTGACGCCGCCACTGAGGTTATTGAACATGTCGGTGGTCGTATTCAGAAGGCCCCCGGCACTCACCGTCACATGGCCGCTGTTGAAGAAGCCGTTGTGGCTTGGGTCATCCACCGTCAGGGCGCTTCCATGATCCTGGACGGTCAGCGTGCCATCATTCCGGAAGCCCGGGTCCGTCACCAGCACGGCGCCCCCGTATAGCGTCAACGAGGCGCCCGCGTCGATGGTCTTCAATGCGGTCAGCGCGTTCATGGTCGCCTGCATGTGAGTGCCATCGATGACTGAGTACCCGGGTCCCAGCGAGAGGTGCGTGCCCGGCCCGAGCTCTTGGATCTGGACCGTATTGCCGTAGTACAGACCGCCAAAGGAACTGCCGTTGTATTGTAGGCCGGAGACGTTATACGTCCCTCCGGTCAGCACACCCGCTGCCGAGAGGTTCGTTAGATTGTTCAGCGAGGCGCCGCCGCCATTCGCGACCGTCAGGGTGCCATTGTTGGTGAAGTCGCCCGCCGCAAATGTCGAGCCCCATGGATAGCCCCCACTGTTGTAAACGCCGCTCGCCGTTATGGAACCATTGTTGATGGTCTTCGCCCAGGCATTGAAAGTCCCATCGTGCAATACCTGCACGTCGCCGTTGTTGGTGAAGATGTTCGGATTACTGCTGCTGCCGTTGTTCCACATTGTGAGAGTGGTGTAGACGTTGTCCACCACCATCGCCCCGTTGTTGATAAAGCCGGTATAGCTGGTGCCGTTCATCGTGAAAGTGGTGCCGTTCATGTTGAGAGTGGCGCCGTTTACCACCTGAATCGTCCCGTCGTTGAGTCCCAGCGCCCCTCCGAAGTGGTCGGCCGTCCAGGACGGGGGGACACCCGGGATGTCGTACCTCCAGGCCCGGTAGTTTTCGATGTCCGCGCCCGGGCCGTCCAGCCTGACCGTTGTGCCCGCCCCGACGGCGTTTATCTGGTCGTAGAAGGCGGTATTGATGGTATGGTCCGAGCCCGTTCGCAGTCCGTCCTCATATACCAGGGCGCCGCTGATCGCATAGGTTCCGCCCGTCAGCGTGCCGCCGCTAAGGTTGGTCCAATTGTCGAGCACGCTCATCTTGCTGCCGGCGCCAACCACCAACGTTCCATTGTTCGTGAAGTTGGTGAACGCCACGGTGTTGTCCTGTCCCAGCGTTGTGAGCGTGCCGTTGTTGATGAATGTGCCAGTGAGGCCTCCGGAAAACCGGTAGTCGCGCGCCACCGTGAGAGAACCGTTGTTCTCCGACAGGGTGTTGGACAGGCTGAAAGGTGTGCTACACATGAACATGCACCCGGGGACGTACCAGTCTCCTTTGATGTCCCCGCCGGGGTTCAGCGTGACGCTGGTGTTGGCGCCAATCGCGCCGATCATGGCATTTCTATTTAGGTCGCTCAGGTACACATCGTTGACCAACGCGCCCGACAGCACGTAGTTGCCGTTTTGCAGAGTGTCGTAGTGAAGCGTATAGTAAGTCGGCGCCCCAGTCCCGTACCCGTCGGATACTTGGATTTCGCCGATCTCTTGGGCTCTGGAGATATTGAGGAAACGGTTGATCTTGATTTCGGACCCGGTGTCCACGGTTAGCGTCCCGTTATTTGTCATCCACTCAAAGCCAGCTACGCTGCCGCCGGTTGCGATTATGTTCCCGGAGTTGTTGAATTGCCTCTGGAAGTCGTGGCTCGAAGCTAGCGGAACGCTGTCCAGAATCAGGGTTCCTTGGTTCGCAGCCAGGTTGGAGTCTATGTAGTTGCTGCCGTGGACGTCTCCACCCCCGTAAAGCGTGAGAGTGGTGTTCGGGCCTACCGTGCCGAAATAGGCGTCGAGTATGCCGGCCACCCAGTAGCTGCTGGCCTGGCCCGGCGTGGGACTCCCCAGAACGCCGCCCTGGAAAGTCGTGTTCCAAAGGTTCAACTCCGCGCTTCCGTTGACTATGATCGCCCCGTTGTTCACGAACCCGGGCTCGGCCAGGGTCACGTGGGTCCAACCCGTGGATTGGATGGGGCCGATGGCCAGGGTGCCGTTGTTCGTCATCAGGGTATCCGAGATGTCGTGGCTGTTGGGCGCCCCATTGCCGAAGAACCCTCCATTCAGGTTGACCGTGGTGTTCTGGGCGATGGTACGGATGTCGGCGGCATTGTCTTCGAGTCTCCCCGCCACGGTGTAAGTGCCGCCCGAAAGGACTCCGCTCGAGCTGATATTCGCGAGTCCGGCCATTCTCAACTGCGCGCCCGCATCCACCTGCAGCACCCCGTTGTTCGTCAGCAACCCGGCCGCCCCGCCCATCAGACCCACGGTCGCGCTGTTGCTAATGATCAGCTTGCCGTCGATTTGGTTTAGGGAGTAGGCGATGTCATAGCCTGTATGCATAGCCGTGTTCTTGAACACGCCGCCGCCCAAGGTGACCGAAGCGTTGGCGCCGATGGCGGTGATGTTCGCACCGCTCGAGGAGTTGTACTTCAAGCCCTCGTTTCCGTAGTTGGCGCCATCTAATACATAAGTGCCCTGATTCAGTGTCCCGACATAATGTCCTTGAGAATCGGTTCCGGAGGTTATGTTGACGTCGAAAGCGCCGTCCACCGAAAGGGTCAGAAGGGATCCGTCTCCTACGTATCCGGATGTTCCCACGTTGATTGTCCCGGTGTTGGAAAAGCTGGACACGGTGGAGGTGATGCCCGTCGAATTGGTCAGCGTAAGGGTGCCCTGGTTGCTCGTCAGATAGCCCGACAGGACGTCCTGATGCGCGGCATTCAGAATCTTTCCCTGGGAGGTTTCCAGGGTGATGTTGGCCTGGTTGGTTTCAATGCCATGGCCTGGGGCGATGGTACCCAGAACCAGGGTGCCCGCCGAGGAGAGCGCGATGCCCTGCCGCAGCGTGCCCGTATTGCTGTTGTAAGGCAGGAAACTCCCCGTGCCCCCCGTGACGTTGAGCGTTCCGCCGACATCCGCGCGGAGCGTGCCGGGCGCCACGCTCGGGTCCGATGTTGCACTGAATCTGCCGCCGCTCAGGTCGATGGTCAAGGTGGAAGCGGCAGCGGCTTCCAGGAGTCCTCCGGTGCCCAGCGTGATGCCGGGCGGGGCGTTTTCACCGAAAGTCGGTGACGTGGGCCGGAGCGTCAGTGTGCCGCCGCTCGGTGAGATGATGGTGGCCGGCCCAGCGTCGCCGCCCACATGGAGCGTCAGGCCTGAGATGGTCCCATACCCGCTGACAGTCTGCCCGCCTCCCAGGGTGAGGCTGTCTCCGCTCTGGTAACCGCTGATCGTCCCCCCGGTGAGCGCAATCGTTCCCGCCCCAGTGGCCGTCCAATCTCCCTGCACGGTCATGCTGCCTGCGCCTGGCAAGTGGACCGTCCCCGCGTTGTTCAGCGAATTGCCCGAACCGTAACTCATTAACGCCAGCGTGCCGTTATCGACTTTGACGTTCGCGGTCGAGGCGATCTGCGCCGCGCCCAATTGCAGCGTCCCGGAACCGTTGATTACGAGGGTCGGGCCTATAGGGTCGTATGGGCTGCCGTTAAGGTTCAGCCAGGCGGCCTGGCCTACACTGTTCACGGTCACCGTCTCGATGCAACAATTGATGATCGCTCCCTTCCAGGGGTCCGGCACGACGTTCGGAAGCCAGTTTGCGCTGTCACCCCAGTTTCCGTCGCCGGCGTTCCAGGTCGATTGGGAATGTAGAGACGGCAAGAGAGCTGCCGCGACGATGATCGGCAGCACTCGGTAAAGCGCCGTGAGTGAACGCATTGAAACCTCCCGCACCAAGTTCATGGCCCGTGTCCAGCGCGTGGGCGTACACCTACACCACTGCCCACACCACGCTTAAGGAGAAATGCGAAGAACCGGCCGGCGATTTTCAGTAAACTGGATATTTGTATGCTAAAATACGCCAAATGAGAGTACCGGTACCAGTCGCCTACCGGCGGGGACCTACCAGACGCTCCCGGCCCTGAGGCGCGTACCGTGTCTGGCTTCTTCGGCCATGTCTGAAAAGGAATCCATCACGCTGTTATTGCAAGGGCTAGGCCGCGGAGACAAGGCTTCCCTCGACCGCCTGACGCCTCTCCTCTACGACGAGCTGCGCCGCATCGCCGACGCCCAGCTCCGCCGCGAACGGCCCGATCACACCTTTGAGCCGGCGGCCCTCGTTCATGAACTCTACGCCCGCATGCTCGGCCAGGAGCAGCCGGACTATACCGACCGCGCCCACTTCCTGCGGGTGGCGGCCCAGGTCATGCGGCGGATTCTCATCGATCACGCCCGCATCCGGGACGCCTCCAAACGCGGCGGCGGCCAGGAGAAACTCCCCATCGACGAAGCCCGGGACGCACTCGCGTTTCGCCCCGCCATCATGGTGGCGCTCGACGACTCGTTGACCGCTCTGGAGCAAATCGACCCCCGCAAGGCCCAACTGGTTGAGATGCGTTATTTCGGCGGGCTGACCGCCGAGGAATCCGCCGCCGCTCTGGGCCTCGAGGTGCCCCAGGTGCGCCGGGAACTGAGAGTCGCCCAAGCCTGGCTCCGGCGCGAGCTGGACGGCCGCGCCGTCGCGGCCGGTGCCTGATTCCCGCCATGAAAGACTGGCACAACGTCCAGGATCTGTTCCACGCCGCCGCCGACCTGCCGCCCGGCCAGCAACGGATCTTCCTCGACAACTCTTGCGCCGCCAGGCCCGAAATCCGCCGCGAAGTCGAGTCGCTGCTGGCTTCCGACCGGAAAGGCGACGGACCCATCACTGCGGCGGTGGAAGGCGCGGCCCAGGCACTCATGGGCGCCGACCCCATCATCGGCTCGCGCGTGGGCCACTGGCGCGTAGTCCGCGAGATCGGCCGCGGCGGAATGGGCGCTGTCTACCTGGCCGTCCGCGACGACGATTTCCGGCAGCAGGCGGCCCTCAAGCTGGTCAAGTACGGCATGGATACGGCCGAAGTCCTGGAACGCTTCCGCCGCGAGCGCCAGATCCTCGCCAATCTCGACCACCCCTTCATCGCCCACCTCATCGACGGCGGCAGCGCTCCCGACGGGCGGCCTTTCCTCGTCATGGAATACGTCGAAGGCCAACGCATCGATTCCTGGACGCGCGATCGCAACCTCAGCCTGAAGGACCGCTGCCTGCTGTTTCTGAAAGTCTGTGAGGCCGTGGCCTGCGCGCACCGCAACCTGGTGGTTCACGGCGACCTCAAGCCGGGGAACATTCTGATTACTTCCGAGGGGATACCCAAGCTCCTGGATTTCGGAATCGCCCGCCTACTGGCTCCCGGTCCGGACCGGGCGCCGCCCGCCACCGTGGCGGAAAGCCGCGCCATCACGCCCGGATACGCCAGCCCCGAACAGGTGCTCGGCCGCCCCGTAACCACCTCCTCCGACGTCTACTCCCTCGGTGCGGTTCTCAACGAATTGCTCGGCGCCGTTCGCCTGCGCCGTAAGCTCCCCGGGGATCTCGATAGTATCGTGCTCATGGCCATGCGCACCTCGCCGGAGCGCCGCTATTCGTCGGTGGAGCGGTTTGCGGCTGACCTGCGGGGCTACCTAGAAGGCATGCCGGTGGTGGCCCACCCGGGTTCGCTGGCCTACCGCGGTGGCAAGTTCGTCCGCCGCCACACCTTCGGTCTCGCGCTGGCCGTGTTGGCCGGCGGCAGCTTGCTGGCGGGAACGCTCGTAACTATGGTCGAGGCCAGGCGCACCGAGGCCGCCCGCCAGGTGGCCGAAACCCAACGCCACGCGGCGATCCTGGCCCTCGAATCCGCCAAAACCGAGCGCGCCCGCGCCGAATCCGAAGCCAAACGGGCCGGCCAGCGTCTCACCGAAATCGTGGCCCTCGCCAACCACTCGCTGTTCGACATCCACTCCCAAATCGAACGCTTGCCCGGCGCCACCGAGGCGCGCCGCGAAATCGTCGGGACCACCCTCCGCTACCTCGAGGAACTCTCCAAGGATGCGGCCAAAGACGAGCCCTTGCGCCAGGCGCTGGCCGCCGCCTATTTCAAACTCGGCGACGTGCAGGGCTACCCCTACGGGCCGAGCCTGGGCGACCGCGCCGGCGCCTTGACCAGCTATCGGGCGGCGGTGGATCTGCTCTCGACACTTCACCAGGCTCACCCCGACGATCCCGATATCCTGCTGCCATGGGTGGACTTGCAGCGCCGCATCGCCGTGCTCCTGGTGGCTAGCGGCAAAATGGACGAGGCGATCCCGGCCATTCGGCGCGCTCTGCCGGACGCCGCCCTGCTGGCCAAATTGCACCCCCAGGATCCCGAGGCGGCCTCGCGCGAGGGCACCCTGCTCGTAGCCATGGCCATGGCACTGGAAACCCGCAATTCCGCCGAGGCGCTGCAGTGGTCCCGGCGATCGGTGGCGGCTTTCGAAACCCTCGGCCGCCGCTTCCCGAAAAACGATGCCATCCTCGAACAGTTGGCGGACGCCCATTCGCGCCTGGGCATTGCCCTGAACGGCACCGGAAATCTGCGGCCCGCCGCCATCGAATTCCGGCAGTGTGCCGAGGTCCGGGAACGCCTGGCCGCCGCCGCTCCCAACGACGTGGTGCGCCGGCGCGACCTGATGCTGGCGTACGGCCACATCGCCGCCGTTCTGGGCAGTCCACTGGTTCCCAACCTGGGCGATTCGGAAGGCGCGCTCGGATACTACCGCAAGGCCGTCTCGCTGGCCGAGCAGACCACCCGGGCCGACCCCCGGAATCTCACCGCCCGCTACGATCTGGCGGCCGTCATGCTGCGGCTCGGAGTTGTGGATGTGCCCCCCTCCGGCTTGGCGGCCGCTCTCGATACCCTCCGGGGAGCCGAGGCGACCCTGGCCGCGCTGTTGCGCGCATCGCCGCACGATGTTCGCTATCTGAGCCAGTTGGCCATCGTGCAGGAGTTCATCGGCAACCGGCTGCGCGGCCTGGGCAAACTGCCGGAAGCCATCAATGCCTACCGGCAGTCGCTGGCCGGGGCCGAATCCCTGCTGGCGGCCAACCCCGCCGACCGCTCCGTGCAGGCCCAGGAGGTGGCTTCGAGTGGCGGCTTGGCGCTGGCGCTGGCGGCCTCTGGCGACCGGGCGGGAGCCTTGGACCGCGCCCGCGCCGAGATCGCCCGCACCGAGACTTTCCGCGCCCGCTCGCCCGACAAGCGGGGAGGCATGCTGGTTCTGGCGAGGGCCTGGCTGGCCCTGGCAAACGTCTACCGTTTCCAAGCCGACTGGACTGAGGTTCGCGCCGCTGCCGGTCGGGCACTCCAAGAGATCTCGTCCATTCCGGGTGGCCTGGAGGACCCCTACTATTCCGCCCCCGTCGCCGAAGCCCGCGCCCTTATCGCCGGCCAATAACTGCGTCTTTTCCCTCGTCTCTCACCGAAGGGGTTCACCCCATTATCCGTGTTCATCGGTGTTTATCGGTGGCTAATTCGCGTGCAAGGCTGCCCACTTCGGCGTCCGTCAGCGGGCGCCACCTTCCGATCTGGAGGTCGCCGATGCGGATCGGTCCGATGGCCACGCGCACTAGTTTCGACACCTTGCTGCCCACCGCCTCGATCATCCGCCGCACCTGCCGGTTGCGCCCCTCGGTGATGGTCAGCTCGAGAAACGTGTGCTTGCCGCTGTCGCGCAGGCGCGTCACTTCCGCCGGCCGCGTGATTCCGTCGCTCAGTTCGATTCCGCGCCGCAACCGCTCGATCTGCTCGTCGGTCAGCGGCGCGGCGGCCTTCAACTGGTAGGTTTTCGGGATCTTGTGCTCGGGGTTCGAGATGCGCTCCGAGAAGTCCGTGTCGTTGGTCATCAAAAGCAGACCGCTGGTGTCCAGGTCCAGGCGACCGACGGGCGAGAGCCACGTTCCCACGTCACCGGTCAGATCGTAGACCGTCTTCCGGCCCTTCGGGTCGGTTCGGGTGGTCAGGTATCCCTTCGGCTTGTAGAGCAGAATATAGGTCTTGACCGCGGACTTGAGGGGCTTGCCATCCACCGCGATGCGGTCCCGCTGGGGATCCACCCAGTGGTCCGGGTTGCGAATGGTTCTTCCGTTCACCGCCACCCGGCCCCCGCCAATCCACCCCCGCGCGACCGTGCGCGACCCCAACCCAGCCTTGGAGAACACTCTTTCTAAAGTCTTTAGAGTCCGCGGTTCGGTGGGTGTTGGTTTTTTCCGCATTTTCGAAACAGCCTGTACGCAGCAGTACCGATGTTACAGTATGTAAGCGGTGAGCACCACGGGGACAGTACTAGTTCGGGGCGCGCGCCAGTTGATCACCTTGCGCGGTCCGAAGGAACCCCGCCGCCGGGTAGCTCTCGACGATCTTGGTATCATCCACGACGGCTCGCTCCTGATTCGCGATGGCCTGGTCGAAGAGGTGGGAACCACCCGGCGGATCGAGAATCTGGCGTCCGCGCGCGGCGCCATGGAAATCAACGCCGCCGGGCGCGTGGTCATGCCGGGCTTCGTCGATTGCCACACCCACCTGGCCTTTCCGCCGTGGGGCGGGCCCGATCCGGATGAACACTCGGCCGCGCGGCTGGTTTGTTCCAATACCCACCAGAGGCTGGAGGCGCATGTGCGCGCGCATATCGAAGCCATGGCGCGTCATGGCACCACAACCGTAGAGGCCAAGACCGGCAGTGGCGCCGATGAGAGCGCCGAGATCAAGATACTGCGTGTGCTTTCGGCCTTGAAACGCGACCCGTTGGACGTGGTTTCGACGTTCCTGCTTCATCTGCCGCCCGATGAGAGCGGCGAAGAGGCTCGCAGGCAAGCGATCGAATCGGTCTTGGCGGAACTGCTGCCCAAGATTCGCCGCCGCCGCCTGGCGCGCTTCGCGGACCTGGTTTGGGACCGGGAGGGAGCGTCCCCGGAGTGTTTCGCGCGCTACTTGAGACGCGCTCGCGGTCTGGGTTTCGCCTGCAAGGTTCACGCGGACGGGCGGTCTCCCGCCGCCGCGATTGCCACGGCCGTCGAGCACCTGGCGGTAAGCGTCGATCATCTGGAGCAGGCCACCGCGGCCGATGTTCTGCCCCTCGGCGGCTGCCCCACCATGGTGACGCTGCTGCCCGGAGTTTCCTTCCACACCGGCGGTTGCTACGCGCCGGCACGCGCGCTGATCGACTCCGGCGCGGCGCTCGCGCTGGCCACCAACTTCAACCCGAGCCACACCCCCACCCTGAGCATGCAGACGGTGGTGGCTCTAGCGTGTTTGCGAATGGGTCTCACTGCCGCCGAGGCCATCTCAGCCACCACCATCAACGGCGCCCATGCCCTGGGCTGCGCCGACCGCGTGGGGTCGCTCGAACCCGGCAAATCGGCCGACCTCGTGCTCCTCGACGTCTCGGACTATCGGGAGATCGCCCGCCAGTTCGGCGTCAACCTGGTTCGTCTGACGATGAAGCGGGGCCGGCTGATCTGTAAAGCTGGCGAAGTGGCGCGCCGCCCCCGTTTGGAGTGCGACAATAGTCGTGTGAGGCTGCCGGACGGGTAGTCGCTCGCGGGGTGCCGTTTGATCCCGGGGGAGGAAAGTCCGGTCTCCGCAGGGCAGCGTGCCGGTTAACGGCCGGGGTCCGAGAAATCGGATACGGAAAGTGCCACAGAAAATATACCGCCTTGCCGCAAGGTGAGGTAAGGGTGAAATGGTGCGGTAAGAGCGCACCGCGGCAGGAGCAATTCTGCTGGCAGGGCAAACCCCACGCGGAGCAAGACCAAATAGGGGAGGAGGGGCTGCCCGCCCCGTTTCACTTCCGGGTAGGTCGCTAGAGCCGTACAGCAATGTGCGGCCCAGATGAATGACTACCGCCCGCAAGGGCACAGAAACCGGCTTATACTCCGGCAGCCCACTCGGAGTCGCTCTATGAAGGTTGTCGCATTCAACGGCAGTGCCCGCAGAGGCGGGAATACGGCCATTCTGCTCGGCCATGTGCTGGGCGAGCTGGCCAAAGAAGGCATTGAGACCGAACTGGTGGAACTGGCCGGCGCCACCATCCACGGATGTTTGGCATGCCGCAAGTGTTCCGTGAGGAAGGACGGCCGCTGCTCGCAAACCGGCGACATGGGCAACGTCTGTATCGACAAGATGGCCGCTGCGGACGGCATCCTGCTGGGATCCCCGACCTATGTCGCCGACATTTCGCCGGAGATCAAAGCCCTGATCGACCGCGCCTGTCTGGTTGGCAAGGCTAACGGCGGCATGTTCCGCCGGAAAGTGGGTGCCGGGGTGGTGGCCGTGCGGCGAGCCGGCGCCATCCACGCTTTCGACGCCCTGAATCACTTCTTCCTGATCAGTGAGATGATCATTCCGGGTTCATCCTACTGGAACATCGGCATCGGCCGGGAGCCCGGCGAGGTGGAAAAGGACGAGGAAGGCATTCAAACCATGCGCGTCCTGGGCCGGAACATGGCGTGGCTGCTGAAGAAAACCCGGTGACAAAACCCGGTGAGACAAACCCGGACAAACCCGGTGACGGACAAACCCGGTGACAGACGGAACGTTTCCCGGTTTTCCCGTCCGCTCGCGGTAAAAACCCGGTGACGGTAAAAACCCGGTGACAGACGGAACGTTTCCAAAGAGCTGCACGTGGAGCGAAAGATCCGCCTGGTATATCGACCTATCGCCATCCGCCGGTGTGGCCTTCCCGACAGAAAAGGGTCGGCGCCCGGTTCTTGATTTTCGGAGCTCAATCGCCCAGCCCACCGATGCCTCTGTCTACGCTTCGCCTGCCGCCTCGCGACGGCCGGTGTAAGACTCGAGGTCAGGATGGAGTCGCTTCTCCTTTCCCGTAGGGCTCTTTCGTCCCCTACAACATGCCGGTTTATCCCGGCGCTTCTCCGTCCCGTTTGCCCCCGTTTGCCACTAATCTGCGATTTCTGTGGTGCGGACGCGCCTGGTTGGTACTACCCGGCCGGCACCTTCGATGGTCCAGACCGCACCAGGAGCATGGGCGACTTGCTGGCATGCGATGAATGCCACCGGCTGATCGAAGCCGGCTGGATTACGATCTCATGAGGCCGCCCGACCACGCGTCATCCCGCCTCGCGAATGCATCGGCATCGGATAGCGTGAAAGCGAGTGAAGGGATAGCCAACGGTTCAAAACCCAGTTAGAATCGTTCTCAGAGACTTCAGTTCGCCGGGCCG
>Ga0182021_10002024_pt1 | contig 23618 bp, 18 predicted proteins | sample 612E3MmetaG_FD_120493 | JGI IMG/M metagenome (GOLD analysis project Ga0182021, IMG submission 120493) | Permafrost microbial communities from Stordalen Mire, Sweden - 612E3M metaG (Illumina Assembly) | ecosystem: Environmental > Terrestrial > Soil > Wetlands > Permafrost | place: Sweden... | reverse complement strand
TCCGAAGCTGTAAAATGTTCCCGCGCGGGATGCGCCTAATCCTTTCAATGCGCCGATAAAGAATACCAGACTCAATCCGTAGCTGAAAGCGCCCAGCAGCAAAGCAAACAGGATGTTGATATCCCAATGCACTTCGTTTCCGAGTATCAAAGCCAGCGAAAAAGATATTATCCCTGCAATTGAACCTTTGATCATCGATATCTGTATCGCGTCTTTGTCTGATATTTTACGTGTTAAGTTGTTATCGATCCCCCAACCGGCCGCCGCCAGCACGATCAGCAATGAACCGCCGATGTTGAATGTCCCTTTACCTGGATTCCAGGCCAGTAAAACTCCGGCTACGGTCATGACAGCGAGTGCGATCCATAATCTTTTACCGGCATTCTCTTTAAAGAAGAGCACTGCAATAAAGACTGTCGCTACTCCTTCCAGGTTAAGCAACAATGATGCGGAAAAACCTGTGATCAGAGTTAGTCCTGACATCAGGCTGATGGGCGCGACGATGCCTCCGGCCAATATTGCCCCGGCTAACCATGGTACGTCCCGCTTTTCCAGCGGAGCGGGTTTTTGGGGTGATGTCCGTATATATCGAAAGATAAGAGAATAAAAACCTAATCCGATGAATGCCCCCAGGTACAACAAACCGGCCAGCATGACGGGCGTGATATCGGTTAACAGGAGCTTTGCCAGTGGCGCGCTGATACCGAAAAAACAAGCCGATAAAATGATGAATATTAAGGGTCTTTTATTCACTCAATTTCCTTCAAAAGCACCATATGGAACACCATCATTTTATGCTTAACGAATGATTATTTCTATGTTTAGTAGAAACCAGTTCCGACTGATATCGGATATTTTCCAATAAGACTGCCGAAAAACTACTACAACTTCACTAATGCCGTTATTATTCTCCCTTTAACCGTCTATCTTTGGCACCTTGCCAGACTGCTGATTTAATACCAAAACTACCCTCATTCTGTTATTTTTCTCCCCTTTGCCGTCCTTCTTTAGCACCCTAGGTACTTTACGAAGTAAATGTATAAAGGCCGTTAGGTCCCTGAGGCACGAAAGGGAGATATAGAGGGGGATTTAGCCAAGATTGTTATATGAGATATCGTTAGCCAGTTAGGTTATGTGCGGTGCAACTCACTTTATCTACAGTCTGCAAAGGAATAATAGAGAATCAGGCTAATCATATCTGAACCCCGAAAATTGCCGCCTACGCTGAAGTTCCCGAATAATGCCTTAACCCCAGTTTCCAGAATGCCCTGGAAGCGATAAACAACCCCATTGCCAGTGCAAAAGCCAGCAGCAATGTTTCCCAGTTAAGTCGTCCGGTTAGAGCTTCGACCGGAATCGTCGTCGCAAAAGCCACCGGTATCACGAATGTCAGTCCATATCTCAGCCAGCCCGGGTACAGGCTTATCGGCCATCTTCCTGCCTCGTACATGCTTTGAAAAATCGTCAGAATGTTTTCCACCCTCACCAACCAGAAAGCCAGCGATGTTAATATCAGGAAAAAGCTATAAATTATCACCGAACCGGCTAGTAGCGTCGCCAGAAACTCGATCGCCTGTAAGCCCTCGGTTCTTCCTCCCAGTCGGACTAATGCGATTATTAATAATACGAAACCGAGGCCGATATTGATGATTTCCCAGATACCGATTCGCCCGATGCTGGTAAGCAGTTGAGCGTCTTCCGGTTTGGTGAGCGTAAAATCGAAAGTCCCGTCACGCACCGATTGTATCAGTTGCTCCATACCCGGTTGAATGGCAAAGCGAATTATTCCGCCGATGAGTACGTAAACCCCGACTAGCGCCAGTATTTCGTCCGGTTTCCATCCGCCTAACGTATCTGTAAAAGAAAAAATAATGGCGAACCCCGCCAGAGCAGTTCCCAATCCCAGAATAGACTGAAAAATATTGACAAAGAAATTGATGCGATATGCTAATTCACCCGCCACGTTGATGCGGAAAAATACGCGGATTAACTTTACATAATTCATTGTCCCACCGCCGAATATACTTTAACACCGGCTCGCCACACCACCCTTACTAAAACAATGCAAACTAATATCCACGCAATTTGTATGCCTATGCCTTCAATCGTGCCGGCGAACGTAATTTTACCCAGCAGCAACTCCGTCGGGAATCCGATCGTCCAGTAAAAAGGCAGAATTTTCGCGGCAATCTGAATCGGGTGGGGCAGTAGGCTCAATGGCGCGATTTGTCCCGAAAGGAATAACAACAGGAAAAAGTATATCTGATTGATGGCGCTGACCCGTGTCGTCCAGAATGCCGCCTGCGCCAGCGTCCATTCCAGCAAAAAACGGAGTGAAAAAGCCAGCAATAACCCGGGGATAAATAATACGACCATCCAGGGTGTCACCGCCAGGCTTGCATGAAAAGCGAAGGCTAATCCGATTGCGATCACCGTTAGGACCGGTAGTGTGATTGCTTTTGACATAATGTTATCCGCGACATCGGAATGAATGGGGTGTACCGGCCGTAACAGAGCAAAAGATAGCAACCCTTCGCGGATGCGGTATTCATAATCATACATTACCCACGTGTAGGTGAATTGGTTGACCAGCATCAACACTATGAAATAGGAAGCAAATGCCGTAGTAGTATAGTTCCTTACGTTTCCGCCGTTGTTGTTTGAGACTATTGTCCATACGATCAGATATACCAGCGGTTCGAGGATTTGGCCGATCATCCAGATTACCAGCATCGCGCGGTATTGGAACATCGTCGCGAAGGTTGTTTTAAATTGTTGTATATATAACCTGTAAAGGTGCTTCATCGATTCCATTCCGTAAAAACGCGGTCGATTACTTCTTCGATCGGCGGGTCTTCCACTAGCAGATCGACCACCGGCAGGTCGGCCAATAATCGTTCGGTAATACGTGCCGTCTCCGCTTTCGGGACGCGTAATGTATAGCGGCCGTCTTCACAAGATAGGACTTCGCCGTACACCTTCAAGTCTGCCTGGCATTCTCCCATTTGAATGACGATCGTTTTGTGCGTGGTAAATTTCTGTAGTAAAAGCGCCAGCTCGCCGTCAAAAAGCAATCGTCCATGATGAATGACCACGACACGCTTACAAAGCGCGGCAACATCCGCCATGTAGTGACTGGTCATCAGTACAGTAGCTTCAAAACGGCGGTTGTATTCTGCGATAAAGGCGCGGATTCGACGCTGCATTGTCACGTCGAGGCCGATTGTCGGTTCGTCCAGGAAGACTACTTTCGGACGGTGTAAGAGGGCAGCGGCGATCTCGCACTTCATCCTCTCGCCCAGCGACAAATTACGCACTGGTTTAGTTAATAATGGACCCAGTTCCAGGAGTTCTGTAAGTTCTTTTAAAATGCGTTGAAAATCATCGGATGGAATACGATAGATCACCCTGTTCAATTCGAACGAATGAATAGCAGGAATATCCCAGACAAGCTGCGCGCGCTGCCCCATGACCAGGGTTATTTGTTGCAGGTAAGCTCTCTCCCTCTTCCAGGGCGTGTAGCCCAGTACTGTGGCCGTGCCGCTCGTGGGATATAGTAAGCCGGACAGCATTTTTAAGGTTGTCGTTTTGCCGGCTCCGTTGGGTCCCAGAAAACCCAATATCTCCCCGGGGGCAAGATCAAAAGAGATATCGCTCACTGCGGGTACTTCCAGTTTCTTCCGGCGAAAAATACCCCGTAATGTAGCCTTTGCTCCTTCTTCCTGCTGGTTGACGGTATAAGTTTTACTCAAACCCGATATGTGAACTATCGGGTTTGCCGTCGGCGATCTTGCCGGCAGCGATAATGAATTATTGAGATTATTTTTATTCTCATTTGACATCGCCATGTATCCTGATAACCGCAGTAATAAAAAACTTTATTTGTACTTAACATTATATACTGTCAATGTCGAGTCCGTTTGCAGACTGCTGAAAAACTACCAAAACTTCACCAATACGTAATTATTCTCCCCTTTGCCGTCCTTCTTTAGCACCCTAGGTACTTTACGAAGTAAATGTATAAAGGCCGTTAGGTCCCGGAGACACGACGGGAGAGATACAGAGGGATTTAGCCACGATATGTTACATGATTTATCGTCTGCCCCTGAATTTATAAGCGGTGCAACCCACTTTATCAGCAGTCCAGTTTAAACCGCCCACCGATAGCTCTTAGTCGGAGAATGCAGGTCGTAAGCCGAAGACTGTAGCCACAGGAAGTACTTACGAAGTAATGTATACTCAGCTTTCACCGCATGAGCACAATACAACCATACCGTTTAGCTTCAAAATAAGTACAGGAGCCCAACAATAAGAACCATGGAAATTGGCGAATAGAAGAATAATTAATGCTGCATGGTCTACTCAACGTACATCGTCCGTACAGAATGTAGACGAGGCTCAGCCGACAATATCTGCTTCATCATCACGTTAACACGTGATGGAGAAGGCAAAAGGTATCACCCGGTTGTACCTGTGACCGGACAGATAACGGCATCAGTGTTCCGCTGTAGATATAACTATATCTAGGGAAAAGGCTATTCTTTGTTAACAGTGTAGGAGAACTCGGAGTTGAGCTTTAATGGTAGAGATTGGGGAGAGTTAGTCTCTTCGAGAAATATGGGTTGGGGGGAGGTACTAGGGTGAGTTAGTACCCTTTAATGAAAGAAAATTATGGATTTAGAAACCAGATACTGGGAACTTGTCAAAACACCGTTTTGTAAATTTCATCCCCTGCTAGTATTCCCAAGTCTTTTTTATAGTCCGCCGGTCTGCGGTTGAAAACTATGGAACACTAAAAATTTATTGGTGGCTGCTTCCCCCCGTCGTATTCCTATTCCCTCTAAACGCTACTACCAACCCTATCACCAGGATTATGCCGCCTATTACCATTCCGGCAATTCCACCATTCCGATACATATTTGCATTGTTCTGGCTCATGTTAGAGAAAAACCAACCCATTCCCCAAAGTCTGTTCCCCTGCATAATCGTATTATTTGCCGATTGAAACAAGCTAAAACCTGCAACTCCTATTAGTACGCCTAAAACTGCTATGAGAGATCCACCTAATGTTCGCATGTTTACTCCTTTAATACTTGGCTTTTGAAATCGCTTTTATAGAACATTGACCCCGGCTAGTCTCCTATTTCTTTTTTGATATTTGCTTTCACCTGGCCGTAAACCTCTTGGATTTTCCCGGTTGCCTGCTCCGCCAATCCTGTCATTTCCATATCCGTATCACCGGTTACTTTTCCAGTCTCTTCCTTCAATTTGCCTTTTCTTTGTTTCGCCTTTCCAACGACTATATCCGTATTCATCAATACCACCTCACTTTTTGATTGAATGCATCTTAACCAGATGAGTTGGGTGGAGTAACCCCCAATCTAATCCAAGTATGTGCTTCGTATCTCGTTGCCACAAACCTCTAAGGCGGATAGGGCATGGGTGTATTAGCGGCAATAAACTAATCTAATGAGTGGTAACTCATAGTGCTTGACAAGTGGGGATATAGAGGGGGCAAGATAGCCCCCAAAGATGCTCTAAAGCAGCAAATAAATTTACCCTAAAGCCGGCTAACGGGGTATACTGCGATGGCAATCTTGCAAGGTAGCGCTAACAATCTGAAGTGAAGTTTTACGAGTTTGTAGAGTCTCCTGGAATACTCCCTAAAAAAATCGATTTATGAACGTAGCTATCTATTGCCGGGTAAGTACAGACGACCAATAAAAAACAGGCATATAAAAAAGGGGAGCTTTTACACTCCCCCTTTAATTATTACTTCGAGGCTAATTAACTACCATTGAACGAATATCGGCATCACTGTTGAATAAAATGGATAAAACAAAACAGCCACCGAATAACCGATGGCTGCCTGATGTGATGTTCACTTTTTCTTGTTTGTTTAAGAATATTTCTTTATTGGTTTAAATCCTTCTTAATTTGCTCAAACTGTTCTTTCGTGATTTCACCTTTAGCATATCGCTCCTTGGCAATATCAAACGGTGTCTGCTTTGTTGTAGAAGTGTGATGATTGGTTATTTTAACAATTGCCCAAATAATTATGGCAATAAACACTACACTAATTAAAGCCATTAATAAACCACCACCCCACCCCCAGCCTCCGTACATCATATTTAGCCTCCTACTATAACCCTATTTAATAAAACAATATAACTTTTCTTCTGGAGTTGTATGTGATAGAAGTCGTTATTGAGTTAGGACATTGATACCATTGTTAATAATGTTTAACCGAAAAGGTAAAAGTTAGCGTATAGCTATACCCATGACTTAACATCATCGGGATGTTTGATTATTATCAATAAAATATTTAACGTTGTGTGACTAAAAGCACTTACTTGTTTTGTTACAAATAATAGGATTAGCTAATTGGTTTATTCCCCGAAGATGGAAAGTGCCATGGCAAGTGATCTGGAAGCCAAACCGAAACAGGCGGATTGCACCGAAGACTCAATTATCATTGAGGGGATCAGCAAACGCTTCGGTAAAATTCAAGCATTGGACAATGTCACTCTGAATGTAAAAGAGGGCATTGTTTTCTCTTTATTGGGACCTAATGGCTCCGGTAAAACCACTCTCATCCGCATCTTAACCACACTACTGATTCCGGACGGGGGTACTGCCCGGGTGGGTGGCTTTGATGTCAGAAAAAACGCGGCGGACATACGTCCCATCATCGGATTGGCGGGCCAATACCCAGCAGTCGATGAAGATCTGACCGGCAAAGAAAACCTGGAAATGATCGGGCAACTTTATCATTTGGGTAATCTTAAATCCAGGACGCGCGCTGGTGAATTATTGGAAGTATTTGAACTGGCTGATGCCGGGAACCGTCGCGTAAAGACTTATTCCGGTGGCATGAGGCGCCGCCTGGATCTGGCCGCGACGCTGGTTGCGGAGCCTTCGATCCTTTTTCTGGATGAACCCACCACCGGCTTGGACCCGCGCAGCCGCTTTGGATTATGGGATGTGATCGCTAAGCAGACGCAAAACTGTAAAACCGTTTTTTTAACTACTCAGTATCTGGAAGAAGCCGACCGGTTGGCTGATAAGATCGCCATAATGGAAAACGGCAAAATAATCCGTGTCGGCACTCCGGCAGAGTTGAAGGGATGTTGCGGGGGAGAAACACGTATAAAGATGAGACTGATCGACCCTGCGCAAACCTCCAGGGCTATCAAGCTTCTACGCGAATTGGGGAAAGACCGGATGACCGGTGATGCTGAAACCGGTGAGATCAGTTTGCCGGCCGATGGCGGTACTTCTATCTTGTCGGATGTGGTAAGACGCCTCGATACCGGTGGTGTTCAACTGGCCGAGCTTGGTTTGGCGCAACCCACACTCGACGACGTTTTCCTGGCGATCACCGGACATGTTGCGGAAAATGCCGCAGGTGTGACTTCGAGATCCGAAAAGTCGAAATAATCAGGGATGGACCGGAATATAATGCAGAAAATGTCCGCCGCTATCTCCGATATCATGGTGATGACCCGGCGCAATGTCATCCGTTATATCCGCTTACCCCAGTTGCTGGTCTTCAATGCCATGTTGAACGTCGTGCTCTTATTGCTCTTTAATTATGTCTTTGGCGGAGCTATTCAGAAAAGCGGCATCCCTTATATCCAGTATTTCCTTCCCGGATTCCTGGCGCAAACGGTTGTTTTTGGTTCCACTCAGACCAGCGTCGGTATCGCCGAAGATCTATCGAAAGGTCTGATTGACCGTTTCCGCTCTTTACCGATGGCGCGCCCCGCGTTCCTTACCGGGAGGGTAATTGCCGATGGCATTCGTTATGCGCTTTTGATATTACTGATGATAGGAGTGGGTGCCGTCGCCGGCTTTAGATTTGAAAATGGACTGCTGCCTGCGATTGCCGCTGTGGCGCTGGTCATTCTTTTCGGGATCGCGTTAACCTGGGTGGGAGTGTTCATCGGTATTTCGGTCAAGAACCAGGAGACCGCTCAGGTTGCCGGTTTTGTGTGGGTATTTCCTCTTGTTTTCGCCAGTTCGCTTTATGTCCCCATCGCTACTATGCCGGTCTGGCTACAGCACTTCGCCAATGTCAATCCGGTCACTTCAATGGCGGGTGTCATCAGGGCGTTGTTTTTAGGCTCGAACCCAACCGCCGGTGGTGCCGGTTTGGGGAAATATTTATGGCAGATACTGGTTTGGGATGCCGCGATAATGCTGGTATTTGTTCCGCTTTCGATCCGCCGCTACATCCAGCTTGCAAAATAAGTTCTACAAACGTGTTTGTTTCGTTTTGTCAGCCAGTCGCCACGCAGCTATCTTTTCGCGGGTGGACTTTTCGAGTCGGCCGATCAGTTGCACCATGAGTTTAGTTTCGTCTTCTGAGAAGGGTGATACGAACTCGGCCACCAACCCCCAACCTATCTTCTCCGTCTCGGTAAGTTTTTGCTTCCCTTTATTTGTCATTGCTACTTTGACCAGCCGCCGGTCTGACATATTTCTGGATTTTATCACTAATCCGTTCTTTTCCATGCGGTCGATGATCACACTAAGGGTATTCTGCGTCCGGCCGATCGCGTCAGCTATACTGCCCACAGTTCCCGTATTGTCTTTATAGTCTAAAATAGCCAGCACCAGAAATTGCTGATAGGTTATTCCGGCTTTTTTTGTAAGCACCGTATCGATATACCCGGCTGTTAGTGCGCTCGTGCGGTGACACAGACTCCAGAGTTCGCGCTTCATACATTCGAAATTAGCGTTATTTTCCATGGATGTATTTTCTTTCCTTTTTACCATCTAAATAGTTCTATTTACATTCTACGCTTTTAAACTTTTCTATGTAAGGATTACGAAATTACTATAACGGATGAATATATTTATAAATAACTATTGACAACAGTCAAAGCGTGTTTTATGATAGTAATCGCAATACAATATCCTATTGGATATTGTATTGCCAGATGGGGCTTAGGGTATGACCAAAATACTTGATATTAAGGAAGATATACTGTGGATACGAAGAACATCCGCAAATGCAGTCACTTTGAAACATGTGACAAAATTCAAAAAGGCATTCTTTCCAGTAATTGGAAAGGCTTAGAAGATACCCTGTTTTACGCCATCAAAAAAACCTGCAGTAATTGCCGGAAATTTGAAGCCAAAACAGAATACAGTCAATAGACGCCGACATCTTTTTATTACGTTTCATTTCTGGAAGATATTCTATCTTGCGCATTAGCGTCTCACTTAATTAGAATTTATCGTGGCTCAGGTATCTCTTTTCCTTTGTAAGGAGGGGTCATTCTTCGACAGAAGGATTGAGGGATTTAGCCACGAAATGTGAAGTAATTTATCGTTTATCCTTGGGTTTATGAGCGGGGCAACTCACTTTATCAGCGGTCTAAACTTGTCGGGTACTTCGCCTTCGCGTAAATTGTACCGGATATAATTGTGTTTCCTCATGTTGTTAATTTTAAAGTAACGCTCCATCCCTTGGGCAAGCCAAGTGACTATGACTTCTTCTAGTATTTTTACTTAGGCCTGACAGAATCCTTTTTAAGTAGTTTAAAACAACCGATAACTTCCGAACCTCGGATTTTATTCTGAAAAAAATTACCCGATTCTTACACAATGATCACTTGGATAATTTCACTGCTAAGTTTCATCTTGGCATGTGCCCGGGTGGTTCTTCTTAGGTACTTATTACAAGGCAATTACATCTCTATATCTGCCCAGAATTGATTGGAAGGGTCCACATCGTGGTGGCTGCTGTTAGCGCCGCTTGTCTCCGGATGCGCCGGGTCCCAATAAAACCAGTGATTGGGCCTTTGGTCGTTGAGGTAAATCGTTGCCAGTCCGTCTTGTGATGTGATCGTTCTTTCCTCCGGTCTCGCATCGGCGCAGGTGTTATTTCTCCGCGCGCAGACGTCTTGCCGGTGGAGTATCGATTGTCTTGGTATGCCCCGTCCATCCTGGTTATGTATAAAAATCCCGTATTGTCCCATACTCCCCCCTTTCTGACAATATTTATGTATATCTTATCATTCCCGCGTAATTGAGAGAAGTATCCCCCTGGGACATCGTCACGGGTTGTCATCTTCATCGGGAATTCATATCCATTCCCTGCTAAATCCCAATCAAAACGAAAATTGGCCTATCATCTTACATATCTTGACAAAAACAAACATCGGTGCTACGATTTGGTCAAAATTATATTCTTTAGACAATAGTAAAAATAGTTGTCTACCGTAGAATGGAATAACACATTCCCAAAACATGACTACGGTTTTCGCATTAAAACAAATTGAATGTATGCCTGCTTGACTTGTTTCAGAACATTCAGAGGAGGCCCGGGCATTTAGAAATAGCAAAGGAAGGCCCATAGTACAAACACAAAATCCCAAGTCCTGACCAAAATATTGATTATTACTAAAAAGGATGCATAGAGATGAAAAAATTGTTATCAGCTGTTTTTGTTCTTCTTCTTGCTGCTAGTTTAATCGCCGGGTCACTTGTGGGTTGCAGTGGGAAAACTTCCTCGACATCGACGACTTCAACAGCAGTTCAATTGAAAGAGTCAACCATCACTATCGGTTTGGTTTCACCGCAAACCGGCGGCGCGGCTCCCTGGGGCTTAGCAATGGTGCACGGGCTCGAATTAGCCTTTGAAGATGCTAACAACGCCGGCGGTGTCACTATCGGCGATACCCATTATAAGTTTGTACTCACCAGTCTGGACGACAAGTACGACACCGCTACTGCCACTAATGACCTGCGTACTTTGGTTTATTCCGATAATGTGAAATTCCTTTTCTCAATGCAAACCGAAGGCACTATGGCTATGGCGCCCGAAATGGCTTCGCAAAAAGTCTTGAATTTCGTCGAAGTATACGATGATGCCGTTATCGCCCAGCCGGCGAACTCGTACACCTTCAGAACGGTAATTCCTCCTTCGATGAAAACCGATTCTTATACTAAGTGGATCATCTCGCAATATCCCAATATGAAGAAAATTGCCCATCTTTCCACCAACAATACCAATGGAGAAATCATCACCCAGCAGGATGATGCTTCCGCTAAGGCCAATGGCCTGACTGTCGTTGACGAAGTTTACTATGACGGCGGCACCACGGATTTCACGCCTGTTCTAACGAAATTGCTGAATGAAAAACCGGATGCATTGTTCCTCGGTGGGGCTCCGACCGGTGATTGCGCGGTCATCATCAAAGAAGCCCGGGACATGGGTTTTAAAGGAGTCATTTCTGATATTTCCCCTACCGGTGGGGCTGACATGCTGCCCATCGCGGGTAAAGCTGCCTTGGAAGGCTTTATCTCCACCATGATGGCTATGCAGCCGCCTTTAGTCGGTACAAACGCTTTAAATCTGGTCACCCGGGAAAATGCCAAATACGGAGTAGCCTATGGCTCTACCTGGGATTTCTATAGCCAGGCGCTCGTTATCTGCGCGGCGATCAAGAAAGCCGGCAGCACCGATCCTACCGTAGTTAAAGCATTGCTCGAGGATTCGTCTCAGGTTTGGCCCTATGAGACACTGGCCGGCGGTACAGCCACCTTCGGCACCTCGGTCACCAAGGCGCTATATGGCGGAAATGCCAGTCACCAGATTGTCAATCCTTACACAATTTCAGTGGTTAAAGATGGCGCGGATACTAATGCCGCAGTCGTCAACCCGTAATACCGGATGGTCCAACAATCGAATAAATAAAACGGGTGGGAGGGCGTTCGCCCTCCCACCCGTTTTGTCATCCCTGGGGCACAGGCCTCCCTGCCTGTGATAATTTCCCTCCTTTGTAAGGAGGGCTCATCCTTCAGCAGAAGGATTGAGGGAGAATTAATTTTGGTGCCCTATGTCGCCGGTTATATTGGGTCGGGTTTAAAACCCGACCGCCCCGTTAGTCTGGTGGGTTTCACATACCCTGCAATATTACCTATAGCTGAAAGCTGACCGCTGATTGCTATCTCTTTACTCAACACTCACAACTCAAAACTCTTATCATGTATAATATATTTAATATCTTTGGAGAGGTGATAAAGTGAAAGCAGTTGTAGTTCATGGCAAAGAAGATTTCAGATACGAAGATGTCCCTGATCCCAAACCGGGCGAGGATGAGGTCCTTGTAAAAATAGCGCGGTGCGGCATTTGCGCCGCCGACCCCAAGATCCTGCACGGCACCGCTTACTTCAGCCAGACGGTATATAACCACGCCCCCATCGTTGCCGGACATGAGTTCGTCGGTGAAGTCGTGGAATTGGGCAAGGGCGCTAAAGAGAAATACGGTCTGAAAGTGGGCGACAAGGCTATTTGCGAAATCATTATCCCCTGCAACGAATGCTACTTCTGCAAACGCGGCCGCTACAATCTGTGCGATATCCACACTATCACCGGCATTTCCGGCCCCAACGGCGGCTGGGCGGAATATATGGTATACCCCAAGGGCTCGATCATCTGGAAGATTCCGCAGGAAATCCCGTGGGAAGCAGCCGTCACCATCGAGCCTCTCGCCTGCGGCATTCACGGCGCGGAACAGGCCAATATCCAGTTCGGCGATACCGTTGTCCTGACCGGCGTCGGCCCCATTGGGCTCCTGATGTTGCAGGCTGCCAAATTGAAGAATCCTTTGCTTCTGATCGCCATCGATACCGATGAGCATCGATTAGCCATTGCTAAAGAACTCGGCGCCGACCTTTGCCTCAATCCGGCTAAAGAAGATGTCGTGCAGAAAGTGAAAAGTCTGACCGGCGGCATTGGGTGCGATGTTGTCTTGGAGGTCAGCGGCAACCCCAAAGCTGTCGTGCAATGTGTCGATATGTTGCGGCGCGGCGGCAGATTAATGGAGTACGCCGTTTTCGCCGAGAAGACCAGCCTCGATTGGAGCATCATCAGCGATATCAAGGAACTGGAAATCGTCGGCGGCCACCTCAGTCCATATACCTATCCGCTGGCGATCAAATACCTGGCGGAAGGCCTCGTCAAGACGGACAAGGTCGTCACCCATAACATCCCCCTCAAGGACTGGAGAAAAGCCATCGAGACCGCAGAAAAGCACATCGGCAATTCTATTAAAGTGACGATGACCCCTTAAGGGGCATCGTCATGCTGAGTTAAGTCGAAGCATCTTTGTAGGCGACATGGTCATCCTGAGACCCGCTGGTCGAAGGATCTCGTCCCGGAGCGAAGTCGAATGGGAATCTGACATCGGAATGTCATACTGAGTCCGCCTTAAGCGACGAATGTATCTAGCATGTATGTACGTATGTAGGGTCGGGTTTGGAACCCGACCGCCTCGTTAATTCAGCAGGGTGGGTGGAGTCGAGACACAATCGAGACGAAGCCCACCTTATTTTTAATAATCAAGCACTATTAATAAATGCATTAACTCTCCCTTTCGAAAAAAGCTTTAATCCCACCTGGAGGTAGACTACCCAAGATCCTCTCTCTATTAGGGAGAGATTGAGAAAGAGTGCATCAATCTGGCGGCGCAACCTCTCTGCCTGTGATAATCTCCCCTTTGTAAGGAGGGCTCATCCTTCCATTTGTCATTCCTGCGAAGGCAGGAATCCAGATGATTAAATTTAACCACATCCTTTCCTTGACTTGGAACAACAGCAGCCGAGAACAAATCTCAGGTCGGGTCTCTTTCCCGCACTCTTTGTCATTCCCGGTGGCACAGGCGTCTTGCCTGTGATAATCTCCCCCCTTGGTAAGGAGGGCTCATCCTTCACCAGAAGGATTGAGGGAGAATTATTTAGAATTCACCTTTATGTCGCCGCTGCAGCCGCCTCCACACATGCCTCGGGAGGTGCCTCGGCCTGCTCCGCCCTTGTTTCCAATATCCGCCGTATAGATAGCGACAGTTTGTTGAAATCAAACGGTTTGGTAATATAGTCCGCCGCGCCTTTTTGAATACAGTTCAAGACCACCGCAAATTTAGACGTATCGGTGACAATTATCACCGCTATTTCCGGCCACTTTTGTTTCACCACGGTTAAAAGATCCATCCCGGACATACCGGACATATCGATGTCAGTGATCACCAGGTCGAAATGAATGGTTTTCAGCATTGATAACGCCGAGTGAAAATCAAAGGCTTCCAGGTAATCGTAGCCCTGATTCCTCAGGATCTTAGAAATAGTTATCCTCAGACAGGTATCATCATCGACAATGAGAATGCGGGGTTTATAACCTAGTCCCATAAACAAACCTCGTATCTGAATTTCTTGATAAATCCGATAATACCGTACTTCAGGTTAACGAATTGTGAAAATCAAATAAGAATTGTAAATAAAACATAAAATTAAAGGAATTTGATACGGTCACACAGGGGAGATGCTCTTTCCCTCCTTTGTAAGGAGGGCTCATCCTTTGGCAGAAAGATTGAGGGAGAATTATTTAGATGGTAGGGTGGGTGCAGCCCACCTTTTCTATTGTCATTTCTGTGAAAACAGGAATCCACTCCCCAACCCATACCGACGGAAGTCGGTATCCAGTCATCAACCATTATCGTCATTCTGAGATAGGGCAGTACCGAAGCATCTATTAACAAAAGACTAACGGTCAGAGCGAGGGTACTTTATGCTTATATCCATTTGTCATAATCCGACGACAGTGCTAGAATTGGCGTAATTATATTGGATCTGCTGAGGCAAACCAAAGCCTGCGGTGTGCTGGATAGAACTCAGTCAGTAATAGCCTACTAAAAAACAATGCTGTTCAGATATAGAGACCAAATGCGTGACCAGTTTCAAGAAAAAAGGGGGCACCCATGAGCAACGAAATAGTGCCGCAAGAGAATGAATTAATATTTTATGCCGCACCGGATGGTAATGTTCAGATAGAAGTGATGTATTCCGATGAAACATTTTGGATGACTCTTAACCGCATGGCGGAATTATTTGGGACTTCTAAACAGGCTATAAGTCAGCACTTGCAGAATATTTATAAGACTGGAGAATTAGAGCGGGAGGCAACTGTCAATGAAATCTTGACAGTTCAAATCGAAGGAGATCGAAAGGTATCTCGCAATCTGGACTATTTTAATCTCGATGCAATTATCGCTGTAGGTTACCGTGTAAATAGCCGGCAAGCTACTCAGTTTCGTATATGGTCAACTAATACATTACGCGAGTTTATAGTAAAGGGCTTTGTCCTTGACGATGAGCGACTTAAGCAGGGTAAACGGTTTGGTAAAGACTATTTCGATGAGTTGCTGGAGCGGATCCGGGAAATCCGGGCCAGCGAACGTCGTTTTTATCTTAAAATAACCGATATCTACGACCAATGCAGTATCGATTACAATCGGGATGCGGAAATAACCCAAACATTCTTTAAAACCGTGCAAAGCAAATTGCATTGGGCCATCACCGGAAAAACAGCCGCGGAGATTATAGCGGAACGGGCGCAAGCCAATAAGCCCAATATGGGATTACAAATCTGGAAAAATGCACCGCGTGGTAAGATCATGAAATCTGACGTAGGTGTGGCCAAGAATTATCTTGATGAAAAAGAAATAAAAGCACTGGAACGGATTGTTACGATGTACCTGGATTACGCTGAAAATCAGGCTGTCCGACATATTGCTATGAAAATGGCGGACTGGGTGAAAAAGCTTGACGCTTTTCTAACATTCAACGAATATCAAATACTTGATGATGCCGGACATGTTTCCCATGAAGTCGCCGTTAAATTAGCTGAAAAAGAATATTCCCAGTTTCATGTGATTCAAGATAGGGATTATGAGAATGATTTCGAGAGGGAAGCGAAACAAATTACTGAATCACATAAACGGGGTAAGAAAAAGGTATAAATTGGAGTCCTAAAGAAAAGAGAGGCATTACTTTATCATTTTGTCATTCCTGTGAAGACTGGAATCCACCCGATCTTAGTTTCCTCGCCCTCTATGGCTATAGTACTCAGCGCAGCTGATGTAGAGAGGATTAAGGTGAGGGTGAGAGTTTATTTCCATACCGGTGAAATACCCGGAGGCTATAAGCCGTAGGTGCCCAGCTCAACGAACTGAAGTATGCAGTTAAAATGTACGGAAGTACTTCACGAAGTGAACGTATGGGGGAGAGTCGGAGAGAGGGGGCCACATATTTTCCCCGGATTCAGTATATTCTTCGGGTCGAATACGGCTTTGATGCCGCGCATCAGGTTGACCGGCGTAGCGCCGTATTGCCGCAGCATATAGCTTTTCTTGGCATAACCGATTCCGTGCTCGCCGGACACCAGTCCCGCCAGTTCCACCGATTTTTTATACATCAGGTCGAAAGCGAGGCTCAATTTTTCCTTCCAGACCTTTTCCTCAAGGGCATCGCGGCAGACATAGACGTGCATATTGCCATCGCCGGCATGCCCGAAACTGGGAATCCGGATATCGAGGTCTTTGGCCAGCCGATGCGTGTATAGGATGAAGTCCGCCACCTTATCCTGCGGTACGACGCAATCACATTCGTCCATCTCGGTGGTCGAAGCCTTAATGGCCTCCAGAAAGGCACTACGCGCGCTCCAGACCGATTGCTGTCGCTCCTCAGTATCGACAATGAAGACGTCTTTGGCGCCTTCGGCCAGGCAGAGGTCGGCCACCGCCCGGAAATCACTCTGCATGGTTTCCTGACTGCTACCGTCAAAGGTCAATAACAGGTAAGCCGGCGCCGATGTGTCCGGGAAGCGCTTACCGAGATACTCTTCCGTGAACAAAATGGTCTGGCGTTCCATGAATTCAATGGCGGTCGGCGTGACTTTAGATTTGATGATCTTGGGCACGGTTTGCAATGCCGCTGTGATTTCCGCAAAGGGGACTAACGCGCTGATCTTTCTGGGTGGCAACGGCAGCAGTTTGAGAATGGCTTTGGTGATGATACACAGCGTGCCTTCCGATCCTATGATGAGGTCTTTCAATGCGTACCCGGAACTGTTCTTGACGACTTTCCCGCCGACTTCCATGATGGCGCCGGTCGGCAGCACGACGGTCAGGCCGCGGACATAATCACGCGTCACGCCGTATTTGACGGCGCGCATCCCGCCGGCATTGGTGCTGATATTTCCGCCGATAGTGGCCGACTTTTCCCCCGGGTCGGGAGGGTAAAAAAGGTCGTGTTCCTCGACGAATTTGGATAATTCCATCAGCAGGACGCCCGGCTCGACGGTGACGGTCAGGTTGTCCGTATCCAGCTCAAGGATGTGGTTCATGAGGGTGGTTTCGAGCATGATGCCGCCGCAGACCGCAACCGCCCCCCCCACCAGCCCGGTGCCTGATCCCCTCACCACGACGGGGATGGTCTTGGTATTGGCGTAAGTCAACATGGCGGCAATTTCTTCGGCGCTCTGGACTTTGATCAATAATTCCGGAGCCGAGGTTACGCCGCCGAGTTCATCATGGTTGTAATCCGGGCTGATCTCCGCGCCGGAGAATACACGGTCGGCCGGAACCATCGTTTTGATCCTGGCGATGTCCGTTCGGGTGATTTTATGGTAGACTGTTGTTTTTCCTGTTTTTTGATCATTCATCTGTGTTTCCTTTTATTTGATACGTCATTGCGAGGTATATCCGAAGCAATCTCGGAGATGGGATGCTGTTCCCCCATATACATTCACTTGGTAAAGTACCTCTGGTTGAGGCCTACGCAGACCGTTAAGAACTACTAAACCTTCACCAATACCGTTATTTTTCTCCCTTTTGTAAAGGCCGTTAGGTCCCTGAGGCACGAAAGGGAGAGGTCAGAGGGATTTAGCCACTCCTTGTTTTCAGTTGGTCGGTTGCATCCACCCTACTTTTTAATACGCTTGATCAGCCCTGGTATGATTTCATACAAGTCGCCGATCAGTGCAAAATGGGCGACGTTAAAGATGCCGGCGTTCTTATTGTTATTAATGGCAATGATAGTCTCCGAGCCTTTCATGCCGGCTACAAACTGGACCGAACCGGAAATGCCAACAGTGACGATCAACTTGGGACTGACTGTCCGGCCGCTGAGCCCGATCTGCCGTCGCGGGTCGAACCAGCCGTTTTCCACCATGGGACGGGTGCAGGCCAGTTGCGCGTGTAACAGATCGGCCAGTTCCTGAACCAGCGCAACGTCTTTCTTGCTTTTCACTCCTCGCCCCACAGCGACGATGACTTCAGCCGCGGTCAGGTCGAAGCCGATTTCTTTGGGGATGGTTTTGAGGACTTTCACCCGGCTTTGCAGTTGAGCGTCGTTGATCTCCATGGGGGTGATCTTGCCCTTGGCTCTTACCTGCTTGGGTGGTGCGGAGAATATCTTGTAACGCGCCGTGCACAATTGGGGCCGATTATTCGGGGTGATGATCCTGGCCATGATGTTCCCGCCGAAAGCCGGGCGGATCTGAACCAGATCGGTATTCGCCTTAATTTCCAATGACGTGCAATCGGCTGTCAGTCCGGTTTTCACGCGGGCGGCAATTCGGGGTGCCAACGACCGACCGGCATTCGTCCCGCCGACCAATAAAGCGCAGGGTTTGATCTTGTCAATGAAATCGGCCGCCGCTGCGGTAAAAGGCTCGATGAGAAAGTTTGCCAGCTTCGTGTTATCGTAGACGAAGACTTCATCGGCGCCGTAATGCAGCAGTTCTTTGGCGGCTTCCCGGTTATCGCTGCCGATCAGCAGGGCATAAACCGGATGATCGATGACCTTCGCCAGTTCCCGGGCTTTACCCAGCAGTTCGAAGGTAACGGGATGAATGCGTCCCTCCGTGGTATCGGCAAACACGGCGATGCCGCGCCAGAGGCTTTTATCGATAGTCGTGCCGGACGATTTTTCAACCAGGACTACGACTCCTGCCGGGCCTTTTTTAACGCACAGACCGCACATTTTGCAGGCGGCATTTACGGTGAGACGTCCATTTCCCCAATCAAAAGCATTGAACGGGCAGACGGCTTGCAGTTTAGCGGCAACAGCTTCATCGACCATTTCCTGATGGATGACCAGTTCTTTCATGGTTGTATGTTTCCCCTATATCATTTTACGGGCGGTCAGCAACTCAAATAAACGGTCGGCCAGTTCTTCCCCTGAGCCGGTGAGCACCTGTTTTTCAGTGGTATGACTCGGCGGGAAGATCTTCTCCACCTGAGTGGGGGAACCGTTGAGCCCGTAGTGGTTTTCATCGCGGTCGGTAAAATCCTTCAGAGTCATGACCTTCAGCGGCTGGTTGGCGGTCTGCAATTGTCTTTTATAAGAGGGCAGACGGGGAGTGTGAATATCTTTTTCGACGGTTATCAGGCAAGGCAATTGGATGCGTTGTTTTTGGATGATGTGCTCCATATTAACCAGCACGTCGATATGTTTGTCCGTTACCGATTCGATGCGCGAGATGTTGGCGGCGTGCGGCCAATTGAGGAATTCGGCCACTTCAGCGCCGACCTGAGCGGTATCGCCATCCGTGGTCTGCTTGCCGCAAATCACCAGGTCAAAACTATCTAGCTTACGAATACCCTGGGACAAGGTGTAACTGGTAGCCCAGACATCGGCGCCGGCGAATTTACGGTCGGTCAACAGGCAAGCGGCGTCGGCACCCATATTGATCGCTTCCTGCAGCGCGGTTTTAGCCTGCAGGGGACCCATGGACAAGACTGTGACCGAACCGCCTTGATCTTCTTTAATGCGGAAGGCGGTCTCTAGCGCAAAGAGATCGTAAGGATTCATTTTGCTTTCGGTGCTATCACGTTTCAGCACGCCCGTGACTTCATCGACGGCCACGGTGGTCGTGCTGGGGACCTGTTTGATGCAGACCAGTATTTTCATGCGGTGCCTCTTTGTTTTTTTAGGCGATACGAATTTTAGTCAGCAATGATAACGGACACTCCGTCCGGAATAACCACAATTTCTGCTTTATTACCGACCTTTGCAGCGGCCATCTCCAGAGCGGTGTCCATATTGGGGGCGTGTTGCAGGTGCATACCGCGGACGATTTGCGGGCTGCAACGGTCCGTGACCAGAATTACCGAGCATTTGTTCAGAATACGCGCCAGGATTTGCGCCTCCCATTGATCCGGTAAAGTATCCTTTTGCGCGATAGCGGCAATACGGTCGGATACTTCCCGCGGGGTTTTGGCTTCGGCAAACCAGCGGTAGAAGGCTTCACCGCCGTGTCCGTCCTCACAGGCCGCGGCGATGATGATCACACCGCCTTCGCGGACACAGGCTTCGGCAGCGGTCATCCCTTTGACGGCCTGATAAATATTCTGGTCGAGGGGATAGCCTCCATTGGAAGTGATGACGATATCAGCGGTCTGACGTTTGACGTTGGCACGACGGGAGACCCATTTGCAGCCGTCGCGGTGCGCCTTGTCGGGATGGCCGGCGAACGCAGCAATGATTTTTTTATCGGCATCAAGGGCAACATTGAGAATAAAAGCTAGACCGGCTTTCTTTGCGGCAAACAACATATCGCGGTGTAAAGGATTACGCACCAGATTACCTGTCCGGGAGCGATCGCTGGCGATAAACTGGGCGCAATGATTGGCGAGCACAGTTTCAACTCCGGCGATACCGGGCAGGACACTTTTACGTCCCCCGGAAAAACCGGCGAAAAAATGAGGCTCGATAAAACCCTCAGCCACTACCATATCGGCCCAGTCCACCAGGTCGTTCAGCCAAAGGTGACCGCCTGAAGGTAACTTACCTTTATAGACCAGATGATCGCGGTTGCGGGAGTCATGGACGGCGATATCTTCCTGTTGACATAATTCTTTACCAAATTTAGCGATCAATTCCTGCTGAGTGGTCAATCGGTGAAAGCCGGTAGCAACCACAATTTTTATCCAGACTTTGGGATTGTTTTTACGGATTTCTTCCAGCAGAAGCGGCAGGGTAATGGCACTGGGCAGGGGACGGGTGTGGTCGCTGGTGATGACCAGCACGCGGCGGGAATTAGCGGCCAAATCAGCCAGACGCTCGGATTCAATTGGGGACGCCAGAGCCGTGCGCACCAGCTCCTGTTCTGTCCGTACAACTATATCTGACAATGGCGCGGGCGTCAGAACAGCCTTAAGCCGGTCTGATGCTACCTTCAGATTTAAATGTTTTCGGCCGTATGGTATTTTTATTACTGCCAATTTCTACCTCTTGTCTAATCCTGTTCCATCAGGGATTGACGAACGTATTGGAGATGGTCGACCATAGCTTTAGCGGCGAGATTGCCATCTTTCTGTTGGATCGATTCCAGAATGCGCCGGTGCTGTTCCAATAATGTTTCAGCCCGGGCGGTATTTTTGAGAATGCGAGCGCGGTTCATGCGGACCGAACTTTCCAATAGATACGACACGCATTCCGATGCCTTTATTAAAACGTAGTTATCGGAGCAATTGAAAATTGCTTTATGAAATTGAATATCCGCTTCGGCGCCCAGATTCAAGTCGTCACGTGAGAGGGCATTTTGCATTGAAACAATGGCTTTTTCCAGTTGCGCGATGGCGGGCTGTATCTGTTTTTCCGCAGCCAGACTGACGGCTTCGGTTTCCAAAAGACGCCGGAATTCGAGTAAATCCTGTTCCATATTATTGGTTCGCATGAAAAGCGGCGCGATAGTCGTCATGAAATTGGCGATATTTAATTCGGTTACGTAGCTGCCGCCGCCCGGTCTGACTTCTATGATCCCGATGATCTCCATGGCACGGAAAGCCTCACGAATCGAAGCGCGGCTGACGTTAAACTGTTCCGCGAGAATTCTTTCCGGAGGCAGTTTATCACCAATTTTCAACTTACCGTTGGTGATCAGCCCGATAAATTGCTCGATGACCGATTGGTAGATTCTTTTAGTACTGATCGGATTGATGTCTATTTGTTGCTCCTGCGTGTAGTTTCAACTTGCACCCTCTCCATTATAGTGTTTGCAGGGGAGAGGAAATCGCGAGTAGGTGCGAGACCAATCTCTATTTTTTACTTTTTTCGAGTAGTAAAATTGGTCAGACCACCTGACCATATGGTAGAATAGAGAATTGAAAAAGTCAAGCTCTGTGTGATACTATCAGGGCGACCAAAACTGAAATAAACAGGAGAACCTTTATGGGCGGATGGGTTGGTAAGATAGCGCGAGTTAATCTCAGCACGAATGAGGTCAAATTTCAAGAATTACCAAAAGAAATGGCCCTTTCTTATCTGGGAGGGCGGGGTTTTGGAGCCCGGATTCTTTACGACGAGGTCGGTCCGTCGGTGAAACCGTTCAGTCCGGACAATCTACTTATATTTGCGACCAGTCCTCTTACAGGAACAAAAGCGCCCAGCAGCGCACGATTCAGCGTTACTACCAAATCTCCCCTTACCGGCACGATCGTCGATTCCAATTCCGGTGGGAAAACCGGACTGAGGCTGAAAGCCGCCGGCTACGATGTCCTTATCGTATCAGGAAAAGCTGAACATCCTGTGTGGCTGCTGGTGGATGAGACGGGGATAAAAATAAATGATGCCGGTAATCTGTGGGGCAAAGATGTAGACGAAACCACCGAAAGTTTACTGGCTCAGGTACCGAACCCTCAGCTTTCAAGCGTTGCCTGTATTGGTCCCGCAGGTGAAAACCTGGTACTTTTTGCCGCGATTATGAGTGATAATTCCAGAGCCGTAGGTAGGGGGGGTGTTGGTGCGGTGATGGGTTCGAAAAACCTTAAGGCGGTTGTGACCTGTGGGAACAAGAGTACCGTTGTCGCTGATTCGGAAATGCTCGATTTTATCGTTTATGAAGCGCGAAAAGTAATTAAACAAAGTCCGATAACCTCTATCGGTTTGCCGACTTATGGCACGGCTGCGCTGGTCAAGGTGATGGATATGATGGGGGCTTTCCCCAACTATAACTTTACCGAAAGCAGTACCGAACATATTGATGAGATCTCAGGAGAAACTCTAAAAGAGAAGCTTTTTGTTAAGCAGAAGGCCTGTTGGGGTTGCCCTATCGGTTGTACCCAGTTAACCAAGACCCAGAAAGGGGAGGGAGAAGGTCCTGAATACGAATCCCTGTGGGCGCTTGGTCCGGAGTGCGGTATTTACGATATAGAAGCTATTGCCGACGCAAATTATCTCTGCAATCGTCTTGGCTTGGACACCATGTCAACAGGTGTAACCATCGGGTGTGCCATGGAAATGACGCGACGGGGCATCGTCGACGCAGGCGTAAGGTTCGGTGACGCCGATTCCATGCTCAAGGCTATTGGAGATATTGCATATCGGCGCAATCAGGGGGATGCTCTGGCAGGAGGATCACGCCGTTTTGCGGAAAAATATGGAACGCCGGAATTCGCAATGCAGGTCAAGGGGATGGAATTACCCGCCTATGAACCCAGGGCAATGGGTGTGCAGGGACTGTCTTTCGCGACTTCTAACCGTGGTGGTTGTCACCTGCGGGGGAATATGCTGGGGCCGGAAATTCTGGGCGTTCCCAAAATTGTCGACCACTCCGGCGCAACCGGCACGGTCGGTCTTTTGATATATCATCAGCATATTTCAGCAGCATTCGATTCCGTGGGTGTTTGTAAGTTCGCGGGTTTTGCTGTGAGTGATGAACTCCTCGCCCGCATGATGACTGCCATAACCGGGACGGAATTTGTTCCCCAGAATCTGCACGCCGCCGGCGAACGCATCTGGAACCTGGAAAGACTATATAATTT
>Ga0182021_10002022_pt1 | contig 23638 bp, 32 predicted proteins | sample 612E3MmetaG_FD_120493 | JGI IMG/M metagenome (GOLD analysis project Ga0182021, IMG submission 120493) | Permafrost microbial communities from Stordalen Mire, Sweden - 612E3M metaG (Illumina Assembly) | ecosystem: Environmental > Terrestrial > Soil > Wetlands > Permafrost | place: Sweden... | reverse complement strand
TGGGTTCCCCCATTCGGACACCACTGGATCAAAGGTTGATGGCACCTCCCCAATGAGTATCGCCGCCGTCTGCGTCCTTCCTCGGTCAAAGCCTCCTAGGCATCCATTATCGGCATTATAAGTAGATTAAAAATCTTCTCTTCACTTTTCAAAGAGCCAACTCATTATTATCTAGCAAGTAGCGGTCACGCATGTGACAAGCGCTACTTGCTAAACAACGAGTTTCTAAACCAAGTTCAGTTTGGTGGACCGTGGGAGACTCGAACTCCCTACCTCTTCATTGCAAATGAAGTGTTCTACCAGCTGAACTAACGGCCCATATCCGTTTGAGTCCAAATTATTAAAAGTACTAGTGAAATGTCTGGAGGAATTTACTTAGAAGACACAGGAATACCGCTTAGGCGGTTGAAAAAGTTAATTTTCTTAGTGTCATCATAAAATAAATTCCTCCCGAAGTTAATCGGGATTCATTCACGTATATGTGATATTAACACAGGTTCAAATAAGTGTCAAGGGGAATCGAAGTTTAAATTAAACCTTACCCCGTCGGGGCTCAAGAGCAATCTGTCTCTCTTTAGCTAGAATTTTCATGTTTGCCTCAACCTCTATATCGCTTGCTATACCTTGAGTCCGTGACCTTTCTACAGGATCTGCAATTCTAGTTGCTCCAAGTCTTGCAGATTCCGCATAAGCGACGTCCATTTCCAAAAGCACTTTCATGTAGTGAGGATCGTTCCATAATTTATCTCTTTGTAAGATTAAACTCGCATTTCTATGCAGTAACGAGTGAAGTGCTTTTGCAGGAGGTGATCTTTTAAAGTCATCGGTTAAAATCATCACTTCCCGACCATTTGGTTCGACTCTAGTCCCCCTGCTACTTGTTCCACGAGGAACATACTCAAATCCTATTCCACGTCTTGCCAACTCTGCTGAAATTGTATCTACGCCTTCAGCGAATTGTCCTGATTCAATATAGGGAGCTGCCTTTCTTAAAATTCTACTTCCTCTAAATGGGCTTCTGTCCAGTTTCGCAACATAATCACCCGAAGACGCAACATGTTCCGAAAGAAGAGGGCTAAAAGTAGTTGGCCTATCTATTCCACCGCCGTCTTGAGTCATAATAATATATTTTGTTTCCTTAACCTTATAATAACACAGCTGGGGCTAAATTATTTCCCGATCGGTTCGCTTGGTACTCTTCTTCGTCTATACTCTTCAATAGGATAGCTAGGAACAGACGGAGGAGAAACAAATAACTCAGGTATTACTCCCAAGACTTCACACAGAGAACTTATATCATCGACATTGGGACGAGTTAAACCCTTTTTCCAACGAGCAATAGTATTTGGAGATCTATGTAAAGCTCTCGCTAAATCAGCTCCATTCATACGCCTAAAATCCATGATTACATCTAAGGCATACGTAAATCTTTTTCTTCTTTCTTCTTGGGATAGTCCCGCTTGCCCGGTTTGTGAACCATCATTTCTACCAGTTGAATCTGTTTCTGACATAACGGAAATTATACTACAAGATTAAATAAAGTCAATCGGGGCTGGATTATTCCCCGGCTAAATTCTTGAATTATAAACCCAAAGTCAGATTTCCTGGATTGTCATGCGCTTTAAAAGCTAAGTAAAGGAAAGGTTTTATTGTCGAACCAATCATTGGGATTTTTCTTTTTGATTCCGTTAGTCTTCTCATGCCCCTCATTGTTCTTATCCCATTCCACACTGCTCTATAACCATATGTACAGAAACTGTCTAATTGCTCCTTTGTTAATGAAGCCATAAATTCTGTCCACTCTTGTGGTGGTTGCGGAAAATCAACATCGTCCCAAGTCAATCTTCTCTGCCGACTTAATTCATATTGCTCTGGGCTTAGAAAATCTTTAAGAGCATATGGTGTCCATGGGACAAAAAGTGAAGCTAAAGGATATTCATCCCGTAAATCACCCAAAACTTCATTCGCTCTAGTAGCCAGTGCTCTATCTAAAATTCTGCGCTGCGGCTTTTCTAAAATTCCTACTGCCCAAGCTATTTTGTCATCAGAGACTGTCTGCGCTTCTATCATAAGCGGCAATATAACACAAACGCTATCTAGAATCAATTATGCGATGAAAAACGGGGCTGGATTATTTCCCGCCGGGAACTGACGGCTCAGGAAATACTATTTCATGATTGGGATATTTTCCTCTAAGAAAACCCGCACCGCGATCGGTAAGCTCGACAGTCGCTGGAATCATAATTGCTAAACCTTTTGTTACTAATCCTTCAGTAGCAGGACCTAACAAATCCGCTCGCATTCTTCCATGATGCGCTCCTAAAATTGCCGCTGCATCGCACTCCTCTAAAGTTAGCCTCAATACTGGCAACGCGGCTTCTTGATCTTGTTGCCTACCTCTTCTTCCCAATATTCTATCTATCATGCGACGATTATATTACTGCGGAAAGATTAAAGTCAACAGGGTTAGATTATTTCCCGCTCTTTGAGAATTTCCATAATGGCATTGCGTGTTCCAATTACTCTTCCCATCATTATTCCGGCGGTGATTGAAAAGCCTACTGCCCCAACCATCGGCGCCACCACAAAATATCCGATTAATTTGCTTCGCGCAATTACAAAGGCAATATAAAAAACTAAAATAATTATTCCAACTACATCTAATCTGGAAACTATTTTCTTGGCATCGTGATTCCACGATAAATGGTACATTCTGGCACTGATTATTCCGCCGAATAATCCAATGAAGATTCCCACTACCGCAAATTCTAACGGAAGAGTCTTTATAAAAATCTCGTATAAAACAACTCCCAACATAACAAGGGAAATAATTGAATAGAGACGCAACCGAAACTTTAATTTCTTATCAATGTGGTGGACGTGTTTGTGAAGGGACCTGTGTCTTTTGGGCATATATAAATAGTAGCAGGAATTGCTTATACTTTTTTCATCCAATCGTGGACGAAGATTTCCACTGTTTCGCTTTTTATTCCTTCCAAGATTTTTTCGGCCACGTACTCGGCTGTGTCCGGGGGTTTAAAATCTGGGTCGTCAGAATTCCAGTCCTGCTCCTCTTGTTGACGAGCTTTGAGTGTATTCTTTTCAAAATCCGTCAAAGTGATATATGGATAAACCACGCCAACGTTAATGTTGTCCTGCTTGAGCTCTTCGCGGGCGGTTAAAGAAATGCCGGCCAAAGCGCGCTTTAATGAAGAATAAGCGGCCATGTTTGGAAGAACCATTAAAGCGGTGGCAGAAGAAATGTTGATGATTGAACCCCCGCCCTGTTTTTGCATTACCGGAATTACCTCCTGCATCGCGACAAGCGGTCCGACGACATCTAAATTGAACAGCTCGCGGAAAGTATCTGGATTTGTTTCCTCAATTGAAGCATCGTATCCCCTGCCGGCATTATTGATTAGAATATCGACTCTGCCAAAATGTTGTAATGTTTTTTGAACAAGGTTTTTAATTTGTCTCTCGTCGGTCATGTCAACTTGAATAGCTAATGAGTCGGGAAGTTCTTTGGAAAGTTTTTGCAGTTTAGAAAGTGAACGCGCCGCCAGCACCACTTTCGCGCCGTTTTTTGATAGAAGCTTTGCAGTTGCCAGTCCAATTCCCGAAGAAGCACCCGTAACAATCGCCACCTTATCCTTAACATTCATAAATCAGATTATACCACCTAAAAACTTAAAGTTAACTGAAAATTATTTGTGGGTGAACAAAATCGCGTTGGGAATATTTCTGCCCGGCCCTAATTTATATCCACCCGACCAAAGTGCAGTTGAACCACCTTCATCTAAATTCATGGCGTTATCCATACCCAGGGCTTTTAAGACTTTGGCACTATCTGCCATAGTCGCGTTTAAAACGTCACCGATGTAAGCCGTACTGCCTTTGTTGGCAACGAAACCCCTGGCGCCTTTTTGTTCAAATTTTGCATCTCCACCGCCACCATAAACCACGTTTCCACCCGAAACTAATAGCGGATAGTTGGATAAAACCGCGTCAACACCCGTGTCTCTGCCCCACTCCAAGGCCTGTCCGACAAAGCGCGCGCTGCTCCCATAAAAAATTACTGCCGGATTGGTACTGTAAACATTATTGGCGGCATTGAAATAAACTTTGTTTTTATTCATTACTAAAAGGTCAAACGAACCGGTTTTTCCGGCACAAGTTGGATAATCGGCCGGACAGAAAAAACTGCCGTTGATGCCGGCAAACGCGCCGCTTCTTGCCACATAATCAGATAAGGGAAGCACCGGACAATTATTACTACAATCGCCGCTTGAAGCCGTATCAACAATTACCTTAGTTGAATTTAAATCCCCGGCAACTATATATACTGTAAAACTGCCGGCGTCGGTTGTGACCGACTGGACCGAAAATCCGCTGCCCGGAGGAGTGTTACTTTGCGCAACGTTTTGTGGCGCTGAAACTTGAATTTGAGCAACCGCTAAAGCATCTTCCTGCTTTTTAATATCTAATGATAATGTCGCTAAGCTGGCTGAACCGGAAGCATAGTTGAGTTGTGAAAGATAATCGAGACTTTGGGCAAACTGTTTATCTAAATCGCCGGTGTCCTGTTTTTGCGCCTTTAAGTCGAGGATCCTTTGATATAGCCCCAGAGAAGATTTATATGAAGCTTGGATGTTGTCAATATTCTTTTTTAAACCCTGATTAATTTTATATTGGTCCTGATTTTGTAAGTCGTTGAGCTTTGCCGCTGTTACTTTTAATTGATTCGTAAGTTTGGAATTGGTTGAATTTTGCCGGGTGATTGTAATGCCAAGAATGAGCAAAATAACTATCAAAATAATTGTTAAAGCAAGCAATATTGATAACGGAACGGAGTGCGTTCGGAGAAATAGTTTAATTTTATTAAGATCCGGGTGGACAGATTTTATCCTCACAAAAATATTATACTACTTATAAAGAATGTGCAGCTAAGCTTCTTTTCTTCTAAACGATCCGGCGAAAAAAGCTTGGGCCGCATAGCCCAAACCTGAAGCAGCCGCTATTTTCCCAGCAGCACAAGCGGTGAGTAAATCATCTATTGTTTTTATTTCCGCCAGCTGAAGCAACTTATGTCCATATACACATATCCTTCCCCGTTGATTAATTGTGGCGTCAACTTTTTGCCACCCTTCTCCAAGTAAAATCACTACCGGACGCCCTCCATTATCATTTGGCTCCTCCCCAAAAATTTCTCTAATCGGTGTGTTGCCGGGAAGAGCCGCGCCAAAACTATCATTGATTGAGTCTACCAAGTTTAACAATGACCCAGGATGCTCTTCTACCCAAGCGCTAAATGATTCCGGTCTTGCTGCAGTCATAGTTAAGCCATTATAGTCAGTTATCTTTAATTGTCAACGCGGTGACTACTGAACCGAGAGAGTACCTTTCATGCCTTTATCGGCGTGGCCGGGGACGGTGCAGGTGAAGCTGAATTGGCCGGTTTTATCCGGAGTAAATCGAATTGAATCTTCTTCTCCCGGCTGAATGGTTTTTGTTTTGAGATTTAAAGCCGAGATAGTTAAATTATGCGGAAACGCACCAGCGTTTTTAAAGGTAATTTCCGCAGGCTGTCCTTTTTTCAACGTGAAAGTTGAGGGTGTAAACGCATATTCTGTTCCCGTAACAGTGATTTTCTGAATTGTAACCGCTGACGATGGCGCTTGAGATGGTGATGTTTGTATTGTCGTGGGAGAGGTATAAGTCGGAGTTACTGCAGTATTATTATATCCTTTTCCATTTTTGGCCAGAACAAAATAATAAACAAGTCCGTAAATCACCACGCCGATGACTATATATAACAGTATCCACTGCCAAAGCGGCCTTTTTCCATAACCGTATTGTTTTTGCTCGTCATCCATTATAAACAGGATAAACTAAATTATTGGAGGTGTATGTAATCTTGATTACAATTCCTAAATATTGAGGATTTACGAAGTTTGGTCTGAGAGCCATTTTTGCACCTCTAAAGCGGCTGATGCTCCAAAACCGGCGGCGGTAATCGCCTGTTTATAATCTTTATCGTGGACGTCTCCGGCCACAAAAACCCCTTCTTTGTTGGTTAAAAAGTGAGAATGAACCTTAACAAAACCATCCTCATCTAAGTCAATACCGGTGAGGTTTGCCGTATTTGGCATGTGGCCGATGGCCACAAAAATTCCGTCAATCGGCATTTCCGTTTCTTTTCCTGTTTGCGTATTTTTGATTTTAACTTTCTCAACTTTCATTTCGCCTAAAATTTCGGTGATTTCCGAGTTGTAAAGAATTTTAATTTTCGGATTATCCTTAACTCTTTTCTGCATAATCTCCGAAGCCCGAAAACTATTGCGGCGGTGAACAATTGTGACGCTAGTGGCAAATTTTGTTAACACCAACGCCTCTTCCATCGCCGAGTCCCCGCCGCCTACCACGATGACGTTTTTATTTCTAAAGAAGGCCGCGTCGCACGGCGCGCAAGAAGAAACTCCCCGTCCGATTTTTTCTTTTCCTCCTGGAACATTAAGCCATTTTGTGTCCGCTCCTGTAGCGAGTATTACTGATTTGGCTGTGTAAGATTTATCCCCGACGGAAATTTTAAAAGGTTTTGAGCTAAAATCGGCGGCAGTAAAATCGTCATCAATAAACTCGGCTCCGAATCTTTCCGCTTGTTTACGCATATTCGCCATCAAATCCGGGCCCTGAATTCCTTCCGGAAAACCGGGAAAATTTTCCACCTCGGTCGTTAACATCAACTGTCCACCCCACTTAACACCGGCAATTACCAGCGTCTTTGAATCCGCTCGGGTGGCATAAATCGCGGCGGTTAAACCGGCTGGACCCGAACCAATAATTATTACATCGTACAATTTATCCATATTTAAAAATTTTAGGACGCGAGGAACAATCTTTTGACCTCAGCGCATCATCAACTTAAAACACTATCAATTTCTCTTTTAAAATTATCTTTACTTTGCGCCCCTACCATTGTTTTAACCACTTGACCATTTCTAAAAATTAAAAGACTGGGGATACTCATTACTGCGTAATTACTCGCCACTTGATTCTCGTCAACGTTGACTTTGCCTACCTTTAGCTTTCCTGCGTATTCCGTTGCTAATTCTTCAACGATTGGTCCGACAATCCGACAGGGATGGCACCACTCTGCCCAAAAATCTACCAAGACTGGAATTTCCGATTCAAGCACTTCCGCTTTAAAATTTTGATCTGTCAATACTAAATCTGCCATACTTACCTCCTTGCTGTACTAACATAGCAAAGACTTTTTATTATGTCAACGAATTAGATTACATTGAGTTTCAAACTTTGATGTACACAAATTTTATCCAATCATGTTCACGGGGGTTCCACTTAAAAAGCTTCTGATATTACCCAAAGACGTCTCCAATATCTGATGGAGGGCTTCGATGCTATTAAAAGCATTATGCGGAGTAATCACCACGTCATCGCGAGTTAGAAGAATATGATCCAAAAGCTCTGTCTGGATGTCGCCTTTTATGATGTGCTCAGAAGCCAAAAATTCCCTTTCTTCCTTAAGCGCATTCTCCTCTTCCAAAACATCCAAACCTGCTCCGGCCAAAATCCCTTTCTCCAATCCTTCCAGAATCGCCTTTGTTTCAACTAAGACTCCTCTGGCCGTATTAATAAGAATTGCGCCTTTTTTAAATTGACTGATGTTTTGCGAATTGATAACATGCTCCGTGTCGTGACTGTGCGGAAGATGCAAAGTGACGATGTCCGCACCAGCTAAAAGCTCTTCCAGAGAAACATATCTAATTCCCTTTGCAATCAGTTCTTGATCTTGGCTATGGCAATACGCCAAAACCGGCATACCAAAAGCCAGTCCTAACTCGCAAACATTTTTACCAATATGTCCGGTGCCAATCACTCCCAAAGTTTTACCGAATAAATCAAAACCTGTTAATCCAACGCTTGAGAAATCTCCCCTTTTTGCCCGCTCGACCGACGGGATAATTTTGCGGGAAACTACCAGCATCAAAGCAAAGGTATGTTCGGCCACGGTATGCGCACCATAAGTCGGGACATTCGAAACAACAATTCCCCTCTCTTTACAAACGGCGGTGTCAATATGGTCAAAGCCCATCGAACGGGTGGCAATAAATTTTAAATTTGGCAACTGATCCAAAATTTCCTTCGTCAGTGTCGAGTAGATAAAAGTGGAGATAATTTCGGCATCCTGATATTTACTAACGGTCGCTTCTTCCAGCTTTTCGGCGGTCAAAACAGGCTGATATTCTGTTAATGCCCCCTCAATATATCTTTTTTCCCAATCTTCCACTTCAAAAAGAACAATTTTTGCCATACAAAATTATTATTGCCTACTTGAAGCCTTATGTAAAGTCGTAGTTCTCTGAAATCTGAGTTTTTTTTCTAAACATATCAATGTCTTTAACTGTGATATTGCCTCTTTTGTATTCAATCAGCCCCAACTGTTCCAATTTTTTCATTTCCAGACTGACTGTTTCCCTAGTCAATCCCACCATTGAGGCAATATCTTTGTGCGCCAGGGGTAAATCGATAGTAATCGCGCGTCCGCTTTTAACGCCAAACTGCTTCGCGCAAAGGTCAATAATGTATGCCACATTTTGGCAAGCGCTACCTAACTTTAAAAGCTCCATCCTGTTTAATAATTCCTGCCAACGCAAAACTACTTCTTGTCCAAGCGAAAAAATCAAAAAATTATTAGTCGAGATTAACTCGGTAAAGGTTTCTCTTGGCGCCCTTCTTAAAGTAAGCGGGGTGTAGGCCTCAAAGTAATATCTGGTGGTTGTATTCCCTAAAAAAGTAAAAAGCAAAGGGAAGATGTATCCTGGTTTATAAATCAAAAAGGTTAATTCCTTCCCCTCCGGCGAAATGTAATAAAATTTTACAAAACCTTTTTCGATAAAATAAATGTATTCTATTTTGTCTTCCGGCCTAAGGATTACTTGACCTTTTTTGTAATTAAGGGGTTTATACTGAGCAAAAAATGGATTGAGTTTTTTTAATAAATCTGTGTCCATTATGAGCTCAATACTAACATAGTTTGGCTGTTTTCTCAACGGTTGTAAACTGGATTACTTAGCTTTTGTGATGAGCCTTACTGCACTAGTAAACAAACTGCGGTAATATTTTGTAAAGGAGGTGAAACATGAATACCTTAAGTATGCTAGGCAAAAACGCTTTGGGGATTACCAATTTCTTTCGGAATTTGGAAGACAGTGTCCGCCAAGAACAAAAAGAAATTTTCTTCCATAAAAAAAGCTTAGGAGACGAAACGGAATACTTTAACTTCATAAAATTTCTGTTTAGTAATCCTGGAAGAGTGTAATTTAGTTCTTGACAAGAGTTTTTAAAATAAATACAATCCTTTTATGCCAAAAAGAGCTACAACTAAAAAATCCCCTCTTCCAGCCATAAAAATACCAATGTTTGAAGTGAAAATAAAACTTCCCGCAGTAAGAAACATTGCTTGGAAAAGATTTTTACCAAAATCTTCAAGTCAAATCATGGTGGTTTTATTGGTAATCGCCGCTTTCTTAATCGGTGTGCTATTTACCAAAGTCCAGTATTTGGAAAGTAATCAGGCTGGAGCAGGAATTCAAGCCGCTGTGCCGTCAGGGCAACAAGCCGCCGGGCAACCGGCTCAGGTGGCGCCCGGAGCTAAAGTAAACGTCGGAAGCGGTCACTTCCCCGCCAAAGGAAATACGAAGGCAAAAGTAACTATCATTGAATTTGCCGATTTCAGGTGCCCGTTTTGCGAACAATTCTTCACTAATACTGAACCGCAGCTTTTTAAGGATTACGTTGATACGGGCAAAGTGCAATTTTATTTTCGACAATATCCATTCTTAGGATCGGCTTCAACGGTAGCAGCTGATGCGGCTGAGTGTGCCAATGACCAAAACAAATTCTGGGATTTCTATAGTTATCTCTACAAAAATCAACCCGCGGAAACCGATACTACCATGTACAATACCGATACGTTAACCCAAGCCGCGGTATCTTTGGGCATGGATGGCAATACTTTTAGAAGCTGTTTGGATAATAAAACCGACGATACTAAAGCCAGCAAAGATATGTCTGACGGACAAGCAGCCGGAGTCAGCGGAACACCAACGTTTTTCGTGAATGGAGTTTCTTTAGTCGGAGCCCAACCATACTCTGCTTTCAAAGCCCTCATCGACCAGGAGCTAGCCAAAGCCAAATAATTCTTCTTGACAATAGTTTCGCCCCGTAGTAATATCGCATAATTGAATTTATTATGAAAGCAGAACGACAAACATCCGCCCAAGACGGAGCAACGAAAGCCGCAGAAGCAACTATCCCTATTGAGGTAGACAGACAAATAGATGCTTTGCAAAACGCTAACAGAATTGTAGTCCTCGCAACCCGTGACCTTCAAATAGATATTGCTCAGTTTCCGCCGGAATGGCAAGCGGATTACAAATTACTATATAGAAATCGCGTACCTGCCAGGATAGATTTTGGCTGCAGACTTGGCTGGGATATTAAAGATGAATGCGAAAGACAACGTGAACAACGTCGCTCGAGTAGCGAATGGCCATATTATAGAGGCGTTATAGAGGCTCTAGATTCATCTATTACTGAGCATGAACCTAGAACATGTGCGGGTAATATTAGTTACGCGGTGACAGTTGATGCTATAAGAGTTCTGGCGGAAACCATAAAACGTGGGAGACTCCAAGAGGCCGGGTTACTAACATCTGGAGCTGAAGACCGTGAAGAAAATGCTGGCATGAGGGCTGGGCTTGAATGGATTTTGGCTTATAGAGAAAGTTGCGAAAAGTCTGCCGGAAGCAGAACCCGAAAATCAAGCTGAAACACCCGCAGCGTAACCTGCCCTAAAACCTGAATCAAGCCCCTTTTAAGTAAATCTTGTTACTAAAAAGATAAACAAAACTCCAATTATTGTTAAGCCAATCATCTTAAACGAACTATGTTCGCTGTGCGCTTCAGGCAAAAGATCGCTGGCTCCGATGTAAAGCAGAAATCCGGCAAAAAAGCCAAGATATAAAATTAAAATCTGGTTCGGAATTCGGAATAACAATGTCGATGCTGCGCCAAGCAAAGGCGTTGTCGCATCAACCAAAAGCAGAATTAACGCTCTCTTGGAGCTATTCCTATGACTAAGCATTAAAGTTACCGTATTTAAACCGTCCGAAAAGTCGTGAGCAATAACAGCCATTGCCACTATTAAACCTACTTGAGGACTGACTTGAAATCCAAGACCGATTCCAACGCCGTCTAAAAAGCTATGGAAGGAAAGCCCCGATGCATTAATTAATCCAACCGTCGGATGCCGATGTGATGCATATTCTTCTTCGTGAGTCGAATGAATGAGAGCAAACTTTTCTAGAATGTGGATTGCCAAGAATCCAATGACAACAAAAGCAAGAGCCGGAGTCACATCAAACCCATTTCCTTTAGACAAAGAAAAAATCTCCGGCATGATATCAAAAAAAACAACGCCCATTAAAACACCGGCAGTTAAGCTCATGATTAGATGGAGCTTATTTTTATTCTTTAAAGCAAATATCCCTCCCGAAAAGGTTGATATAAAGGTAAAAAATGATAATAATATTACTTCCATAAATTATTTCTGACAATTACTGCAAAGGCCGAAAAATTCCAACGAATGGCTCTGTACTCTAAAATTCTTGTCTTTTTGAATCTCTTTTTCTAATTTTTCGATAACGCCTATTTCAACATCTTGAACCCTACCGCAATTGGTGCAAATTAAATGATGATGGTGATTTTTCTTCAGTTCGTATCGGTATTTCCCTTCTCCAAATTCTACTCTTTCTATAATTTGGTTTTTGAAAAGAAAATCTAAAATTCTGTAAACCGTTACTTTATTGGTCTCTAAATGTTTTTTTCTTAAGTAATTTATGATTTGCCCTGCATCAACAGGAGACTCTGAATTATTTAGATATTCTAGAACCATAAGTCTTGCCGGTGTTTTCTTAAACATATCTGATGATTATATGCAACTTAGTTGCATTTGTCAAGGAGAAGTTTAGTGCGCTACTCCGAAGTCACCAAAGCGCTCTACTTCTTTTTCCCATTGGACTTGAACCGAGTTTACTTGCGAAAGAAATGGACCTTTTTCGCAAAGCTTGATCAGTTTTTCAATCTTTTCCTTTGGACCTTGAACCAGAGCTTCTACCCTGCCATCATCGGTATTTTTAACCCAACCGGTAAGCTTTAATCTTCGGGCGTTTGACTTGACAAAATAGCGAAAACCAATTCCTTGCACAAAACCCATGATGAAAAAGTGTGCTTGCATATTATTTCTGAGTCGCTTTGGCGGCGATTTCTCCTTTGAGCTGCTTGAGTTTCCAGAGAAATAAGGCAATTTTATTATCGGCATTGCTGTCCGAGACAAACGATAATGCCTTTTCCAAAACCGCGCGGTGATTGGTTTTAGCCAGCTTAATCCACATCCCCCTGTTTTTATAGTCATTCATTTCTTCAGCCAAATAAATCCCGAATGCCTGAAAATCCCGGGAAATATATTTATCCTTGGTGGGGTTAAAGTTTGTTAAGATTTGCTGTACCGATTTCATATAAACTTATTCTAATTTGCGGAGAGCTTACAAAATTTTCGCTGTTTTCATTCGAACTCCCTAATTTCAGGCTCTTCATGAAGCCGCATGAGCTGGAAGCGAGAAAATTTTCGTGAGCGACCTCAGCAAATCCGTGACAGGACCCCTCCTTTACTTAGTATTAAACCTGTTCATGGCTTTTTCTAAGCCCTCTTCAAGTGCATCCTGAACTGCTTTTACCGACTTTTTGATAATTTCCCTCGCCTTCCCTCTCTCACCTTCCGAGAATTCGCTTAGCACATAATTATCAATTGCTTTTACTTTTCGGTCATGCACTTTTTCATGTTGCGCGCCAATTCCAATCCTAAACCGCCAAAATTTATCCGTCCCCAAATGCTCAATGATTGATTCAACCCCTTTATGCCCCGCCGATGCGCCACCAAACCGAATTTTCATTCCGCCAAGTGGCAAATCAATTTCATCATGAATTACCCAAATCTCTTCAGGTTTAATTTTATAGAACTGCGAGATTAAAGAAACCGCGGAACCGGAACCGTTCATATAAGTTAGGGGTTTTGCCAAGATGACTTTTTCCACCTTTCTATTTTTGGGTTGCCAATTTATTTCGGCAATTTCTGCTTGAAACTTTTTCTCTGTTGCAAACGGCACTGCGGGCGCTGAAGAAAAATCTTTTAGAAAAGCATCAACAATTATAAATCCCAAATTATGTCTGGTTTTTTCGTGTTTAAGACCGGGGTTGCCAAGTCCAACGATTAATTTCATCCCGTTAGAAAGCCCTCCTTTCAGCTATATTATAAACTAAAGAAAAACTCTTACTCTTGAAACAAATCTTTCTAACGGGATTCATAAAGCTATTTTAGCACTTTTGAGGGAAAATGCTCTAGCCCTTTAACTATATAAAAATATGCTTAAATAATAAGCAATCTATCAAACCAATCTATAAAACCAACTCTATTTATAATAGGATTTGATTTGATACAAGAAATAATAACCAATCAAGAATGTTATGACAGCCGTCACAACCTCTGAGATGCTAAGCCTTACGATAGAGCTTACAGCATTGAGTAAAAGAGCATAGAACATTAAATTCCAGCCTCTTTCTTTCCTAGCTTTAAGCGGTGCAAAAGCCAAAAACTCCAATACTCCACCTACTAACAAGAATACTGCTGCTACAACCCAGGTTATTACGTAAAAACCTGAGCCTGCCAACATCGCAAATGGAGAAAGGAATGTGCCTAAACCGATTAAACTTAATGCGCCGAAGATCAAGAGAACTCCGCCGATTAAAGCCAACCATGGAGCGTAATTTACTAATAAATCTGTCCATTTTTTAGGTAAGGCCGGTACTTTTGCGTAGCTTTCATCAAGAGCTTTCAACAATGGTGCTAGTTGTTTCATCATGAATATCACCTCCTTCTTGTCCCGCTTTCAGCGGGATCATCCACTTCTTAATTTAACTTGCCTGAAATTAAAAGTCAATTCCCAATTGGTTTTCTGTCTTTATTTCCGCCTTTACAACCGGTTTCTCCTCTCCCCAAATCTTGACGATTCCATATTGTCCGTCAAATCCCGGAAGAATCGCAATATCGCCCCTTCGCACTTTATCCACTCCTTCGGCCACTCTTACGCCCGTTTCTTTGAGCAAATCTTCTTTGGAAACTTTGAGCAAGACATTTAATTCCGAGCCAAACTTGCGGCAAAGTTCGTCGAACATATCCTTCACTTTTTGGCTGGAAACGGTTGAATGTAAACTTTCGGCAATGATTTCGTTGAGTGGCACTAATTTTACAAACGGCGGATGTTTTTTGCTTGGATCAATCATCCATTTAACTCCGTTTGGATTTAGCTTGAAGACTTCGTCCGGTAATTTTTGTGTTTTTGCTAGCTCTTCCACCCGATGCATTACGCCAACCGTTAACGGCCGATGACAAACCGGACAAATATTGCCATCTTCCCTGGTTTCCTTCGGATTTTGCACGAAATTGCAGTTGCGGTGTCCGGTAAAATGGTATTTCCCCTCTTCCGGATAAAACTCGATTGTATAGCCGATTTTTAATTTTGCATCAGGAGCTTGTTTGATCGCATCAGTAATGTCTTGATAAGTAATTTTGAATTTTGTATCTTCCTTTTTCGTCATAAAGACGGTGGCTTCTCTGCCCATCTTCGGCAGAGAATGTGCATCGGAAGTAGAAATAAGCGAACGGTTCGCTAGTTCCTTAATCTGCCAATTCATGTAGGGGTCGCTGGAAAGGCCGGTCTCTACCCCGTAAATCTTGTCAGCGTACTCCCCGAAACATTCCTCAATTGAATCAAATCCCGAGTTTGAGCCATACAACGAAAACCACGGTGTCCAAGCGTGACAAGGCACCAAAAGAACGTTTTTATCAATCGAGAAAATAAGCTCCATCAATTGAATTGAAGAAAGTCCGATGATCGGCCTGCCGTCGGAGGATAAATTGCAGCCTCTTTTAACCAGTTCCGCCGCAATCTTTTCGCAAACTTCCAACTTCGGAGAAAAGACTAAGCTGTGGATACGGTGGACTTTACCATTTTGCGAATAAATACTGGATATTTCAGCCGTGAGGATAAAACGGGTCTTGAAATCTTTATTATCTTTAAGCTTAAAAATTCCCTCTGCTTCCTCAACTAATTCCTGTTTTATTTCCCTCCTCCACAATGGATGCGTCCAGTCAGTAGTGGAAAGAATGTCTAAGCCCTTTTTGGTTCCCCACAACGCCATGTTGTAAAGATTCATGTCCCGGCTTACCGCCCGTGAATATTTGGAGTGCAAATGCAAATCGGCTACGAATTCCATGAGGTTATTTTAGCACAAATTGGGGGTTGGAAAATAAATTTTTGCTTGTTACAATACATTTGATGGCAGACCCAGAAAGAATTATGACAACTGATTCCCCAATCTCCGAAGACGAATTTGACCAACGCTACGCGGAATTCCGTAAAACCTCTCTTCCAGGAGAAGAATTATTTGCCGATACAGGACGCGTTCTTAAACAAAAATCGGGCGAAGGTATCTTTATTGAACAAGGAAACATTAACGTTATTACAAGCGAAGCGCTTGAAAGTCAATCCCCACCAATTCAAGCCGTAAGAAAACCTTTGAGCGTAAGACGACTAGCCTCTTTTCTGCCAACTATCTTGGGCTAATCCTGCTTTCCCTGTAGTTGATACATTTCGATAAGTTCTTTTACTGAAGTGGCGTCTTCTGGCTTTTTATCCGCCTCTCGAAATGACACTAAACGTGGGAATCTTAACGCATATCCCGGATCGGTTGCGGTTTTGCCGGCGGTGTGAATCGGACTACGGGTAATTTCATCCGCCAAAATTTCAATCACAATTTTTGGTTCGATCCAAACCGAAGGAATAATATTTGAACTTACCCTGGCCGGTTTGTGCTCCAAACTGATTGCGTCTGCTCTTCTGTGAATTTCCCGCCATTCTTCGTCGGTTAATCCGGTACCAATTTTGCTAACTGTCACAAACTCGTCTTTTTCTTTGTCATAAACCCCAACCAACAAAGCCCCCGCGCCAAAAGCTGTGCGCTTACCTTTTCCACTGATATAGCCCAAAATTACGCAATCAATCGTATCGTTTAATTCGCCTGAAGAATGGCGTTTGAGTTTTACCCAGTTGAAATTGCGCGCCCCGGCCTCGTACGGACTTTCCAATTTTTTGATGACTAAACCTTCCAAGCCTTTAGAGATTGCGTCTTCCAATAAAAGCGACAGGGTTTTGGCGTCCATGACGGTCTGGTTTTTGGTTCTAATGAGAACATCATCTTCCGGCAAAACTTCTTTGAGAATTTCCATTCTTTTGGTCAATGGTTGATCGATTAGAGATTCTCCGTCTTTGTATAAAATGTCAAAAACAAAGGCTTTTAAGGGCAAACTTTTGGCCATTTCCGCAATACCGTGTTTTCTTCTTCTCTTGGTAGTTTCCTGAAATGGCAAAAATTCTTCCGACTCCGGATTATAAGCCAGAGCTTCGGAATCTAAAATAATGGTTTTGGCCTTAATTTGTTTTTTAACCGCTTCTGTCAACTCAGGGAACATATGCGTCATTTCTTCTAAGTTTCTGGAGAACATCCTGACAATGTCGCCATTTTTATGCAACTGTACTCTGAAGCCGTCGTATTTGTATTGTGCGTCCACTTCGCCCATTTTCTCGATGACTTTTTCCGGGTTTGGTAATCTTTCGCAAAGTTCGGAGCGCACGGGATAACCAACCCGTAACTCTAGTTTTTGAACTGCAGGCAAACCTTTATCCCACAAAGTTTTAGCAATTAAACCAAGATCTGAAGTACGATTATATGCTCCTTCCAACAACTTTCTTTGTGATTTATCGCCCAATTTGGCCGTCGCCAGAGCGTCCAAAACCGTTGGATCACCGATGCCAAGACGCGTATTACCAAGCGGAATGCGAACAAGATGTTTCGCAGAAATCGGATCCAGTTTTTTCAAAAGACCTGACAAAAGAGTTTGCCTTTTCTCCACCGTTCCATTCCCTTTGGTATTAGCAATCTGCAAAAGAACATCAACGACTTCCGTTACCGTTAACTGTGCGCTCTGAACTTTAAATTCTGAACTTTTGGCAAGTTCGTAAGCTGCCAGGCCCATGTCTCCAAGTCGTTGATAGTTTTTCAGCACATCCTCTCGTGATAATCCATATGCATTAGCTAAAGACTCTGCCACGGTTTTTTCCGCCATCCCAATTTCAATCGGGGCAAAAAACGGCGCCAGCCTTCCCTGAATTAAGTAGACAATTTTTTCAATCTCCTCTGCCGGAGTTTCTTTGAACAACTGCGCCAGGATCTCAATCAGACTAAGTCTTGAGGACGTCGTCTCTAATTTCTCAAAATATTGTGTTAATTCTCTAAATTGCATATTAAGCCATTATATATTTTGCGCCTTTGGTAACACCATGCTTTTTGATAATTCCGGCCTGCGCCAAGGCTTTTATTTCATTGAGAACCGTGTCTTCGGAAACCATTGGAAACAGTTGTTCAAACGCCTGATTTTGTAGATAACCGATTTTTTGAATATACTCGATGATTTTCAATTGTCTGGGGCTAAGTAAAATCGGCGAACCGCCCAGTTTTTCTTTAAATCGGGCATCCACCGAAATGCTTTCTACCCTTTCCCTAATTTTTGAAAGCTCGATTGAGAGTCCCAGGGTAAAATATTCCAACCATTTGGTTAAATCGCCCTCGTTTTTCTCCACGCTTTGCAACGCTTCATAGTAACTGGCGGCATCTTTATCAAAATACTCTTCCAGTGAAAAGAACTTACGGATATCATAGCTATCTTGATAAAGAATTAAAGTTGCAATCGCCCGCGCCACCCGCCCGTTGCCATCCAAGAATGGATGGATACGCACCAACTCGTAATGCGTGATGCCGGATTTCATTACAGGATGCACTTCTTCATCGTCTGCATTTTCGACAAACTCCAATAGATTTTTAACTTGAAAAGGAACGGCCACCGCAATTGGAGGCCGAAAAGAAATTTCTCCGGTTTGGCTGTTTTTGACTACCACCTGAGTTTTTCGAAAAACACCACATTGTTCAGGCGCTAAAATTTTGTCAACGGTTAATTTGTGTAAGTGTTTTACCAATTCTTCGTCGATTTTAATTTGATTCTTTGGAGTTTGGTCGATATAATCCATCACTTTGCGGTAGTTAATAACTTCCAAAATATCGCGGTCGCGAGCGGCCACCTGCTGCCCCAGAAGTACCTTTTCCGCTTCGGAAAGATTAAGTTCGTTTCCTTCAATGTGAGTTCCATAATGAATGGTTCGCACCATGGCGTCTTCCCGAAATTCCCTTTCAAAATATGGCAAAAGCGGTGCGTTATCAATAACTTCTTTTGAGGCTTCAATGCTACCAATGTTTTTGAGGATTTTGTTGGTAATAGTAAACTTAGGAGAATACATGCCAATATTATAGCAAATTCCCGAACAATTCCCTAGTCATTTTCTTCTTCAGCCATCGCTTTTCTTATTAGAATTCGCGTTGATCCCGCACAGATTCTAATCTAATAGGCAACCCTAAATCTGCTTGATCGGCATCAGCCGGAAGTTCTCCGTCATACATTTCTTGCGCTGCTAATGCATCTGCGTCAGCTGAGCTATGAAAACCTGGAAGCAAAGGATATAATCTGCACACGGGACTTTCTCTCACAAGCTCTCCGTCTCCATATGTTGTTCTCGCTGGATTATTCATTCCTCTTTTTTCTCTCATATTCCCTCCTCCTTTCCTTTAAAATAACCTTTGAGTTATATCACAACCGTTTCAAGGGGTCAATAGATATTTCATCACTGCCGGAATTTCTGTGGCTAGATCTGAAGCATTAAAATAAATTCCCGTTTTTTGCGCCAGAGTTTCTCCGGCTTTTTTGTTGATAAATGAAGCTGATGTTGCGGACAGAAAGGCTTCATTTTTGCAATAAAGTGCCGCGACCAACCCTGCCAAAACATCGCCTGTTCCGCCTTTGGTCATCCCCTCATTTCCGCCCGCAATTTGAACCGTTTCTGTTCCATTGGAAACCAAATCAACTTCCCCTTTTAACAAAATCGTGCAGTTGAATTCCTTCGCTAATTTCTGAATTAAATCTGGTTCTATTCTTGATTCTTGATTCTTGATTCTTGATTCAAAGAGTTTGAAAAATTCCCCGTGATGTGGTGTTAAAATCGCATTATGAGGAATGGTTTCTGGCTTAATTGTTTGTAATGAGCCTCCATCCACCACCCATTTCTTGTTTGGATAAGCTTTAAACAACCTCTCTGTTAGCTCTTTGGTGTCGTCATCACCCAACTCTACTCCATTTTCCCTTGGTAAACCCGGGCCGATTAAAATACAGTCTGCTTCTTCGATGTAATGGTCGATTTTATTTCTCGGAACAATAATACCGTTTCTGAATTCCTCTTTTTCTTTTTCGACTAGCTCATTATTTTGGGGAACCGAGGAATAAAAAACCATATCTACAATTCGGGAAGCAACTTGCAAAGCCCACAGCGAGGCGGCGTGAAACAAAACCGAACCGCCGATAATCAACAACTTCCCATTTTCACCTTTATGCGAGCTTGAGGACGGCACATACAGCTTTTTTAGATCATTAACGTCGAATTCGTTCATCTTTGTAAACTAACTATCTTCATTGATTTTAACAGTTTTTTGGGAATAAATTCTTCATGGGTTGTGGTGATAATCGTTTGCTGTTTACCAATCTCCTCCAAAATCAGCTGAATATGGTCTTCGTCTAGCTCCGAAAAAATATCGTCCAATAGTAATAGCGGTCTTTCGCCTAATAATTTCTCTATGAACAGAAGTTGCAGCATTTTTAGTTGTAAGATTGCCAGGCGCTGTTGCCCTCGGGAGCCATAGAACTTAACGTTGTGCGCGGTTTTATCCTCACCGTTAAACATTAAAACCGAAAAATCATCGCGGTGCGGCCCGACCAAAGTCACTCCCGCCGCCACCTCTTCTCTTTCATACTGCGCCAGTCTTTCTCTGGAAATCAGACTTTTATCGTACTCAACTACGCAATTGAAGATATCTTTGAGAGATGAATTTAAGAAATTTATGAATTCTTCTCTTTTGGCGGTGATGATATTGCCGTTTTCAATTACCAGATTATCCCAGTATTCGAACTGTTTTTCATTCCGCCGCCCGGTTTCTCTGGTCATTTCTAAAAGCGCGTTTCTTTGTCTTAAAGCTTTGACGTAAGAAGTTGAGGACACGCGGTAATCTCTGTCTGTCTGCTCCAAAACTTCATCCAAAAAATTCCGTCTTAAAGATGGCGATTCAATAATTATTTCCAAATCTTGAGGCGAAAAAAGTACCGTCAGCAGCTTTCCGGCAAAATCAACCCGTCTTTTACTAACACCATTGACCAAAAACTTCTTATATTGCGACCCGCCATTGACCTCCCCATTCGTGATAAGCACCTCCAACTCTCCGTCATTAACTTTACCCTTGACCCGTCCCACCTCTTCGCTGAATTTGAGCATTTGCGTATCTTTATCGGTCCGAAAACTTTTGCCGGTGGAAAGAAGATAAATCGCCTCAACTAAATTACTTTTACCGGAGGTATTAGGTCCAACAATTAAAGTAGTCTCTGCAAAAAGAAACTCTTTTTTAGAGTAACTGCGAAAGTTTTGTAAAGAAATTGATTTAAGCACGAGGCTATTCTATCACAGTTCCGAGGAATTTTTCGTGGTTGAAGTATTTTCGGATATTATCAAAGTCATGCCCCGACATTACCGCTACTTTTACGCCTAATTCCTCGGCTTTTTGCGCCGCTACCGGATCAAAAGGCGCGTTCATTCCCGGAATCCAAACATCTCCAACCAGTTTTCGAAAGTCTTTCCAGGAAATTTTGTTGATTGGCTTAGCTTTGGGGTCTTTGCGGGGATCGGCGCTAAAAACTTGGCTAACATTACTTAAATTGATAATTTCCTTAACATTATAGTCCTCACAAATGAGAACCGCGTCAAAATCTGTTGACCAACCCGGCTTCCATCCTGCGGCCACTACCACCGGTTCCTCGGCTTTTCTAATGATTTCGTAATGCTTAATGATGTAGGGGTGGGCGAGGTCGCGGAAAATGGTGCGGACAAGATGGGCGTTTAGCTTGGTAGCGTGAATTCCTAGCCAGTCCAAATCGTCGCGGGTCAGTTCGTGTCCGATAACTTGTTGCCCGGCGTCACGATATTTTCTGGCGATTTTTCCGCCTCCTATGACCAAAAAAAACTGGCGGTTTGGATTCTTCGCCAGTTGCTCTCGAATAAAAGCGTTAAGTTCGGAAAGGAACTTAGTGTCTACCCCACCGTTGGGGACGATGAGGGAGCCTCCGATGGACATGACAATTCTGTCCTTATACGCCATAAAAAACTAGCATTTTCCTACTCGGATAGTGCTAGATTTAGATGCTATCATTAAACTCCCCAAAAAGCAACCTGGCAAATTATATTTGACAAACTATGGGATTAGTAATATAATTCTCTACCTATGACAGAAGGTGATAGATTTCTTGAGAAAGCTATAACAAGAGCCGTTAGTTGGAAATGCCCTGAGAGAAGTAGATTAGTCAATGAATTGAAGGCTGAGGGAGCAGTTTTGGTTGGTGGAGGAATAGGTCTTGGCATAGACGGATTTCTCGTTCACGCTAAATCTCAAGACCCTGCAATACTCCAAACAATACCCGATCTGTACAAAATTGGCGGTGTAGCTACAGCGGTAGTCGGAGGAGCTATCCTATTAATAGAAAGACTAATTGCCAACCGCCTTAGAAACAGCACTCTTAGCGACCTAGACCTTTCAACTTTAGAGAAAGCGCTTGCGGATGAGAGAACAATAGCTCACCCTAAGGAAATAACTAACGTGAAACAAACCGCAGATAAAATATCTAACTATAATATTCACCGGCTAAGTCATCGTTGATGCTTGGGGCAAAAATAGGTTCCGCGACCACCCAATTGGATTTTTTCAATCGTTGCGCCGCAGATCGAGCACTTCTCGCCTTTTTTTCCGTAAACTAAAGTATGATTCTGATAATTCCCCTCCTGGCCGAGCACGTTGACGAAATTTTCGTCCGATGATCCGCCATAACTTAAACTTTTTCTGATGACTTCATAAATTGCCTTAAATAGTTTTTCAATTTCTTCGTCCGTGAGCGTCTTACCCTTTCTTCTTGGATCAATTCCTGCCAAGAAAAGCGCGTCGTTAGCATAGATATTGCCGATTCCTCCGATTTTTTTCTGGTCCATCAGTAAAAGTTTGACCGGCAAATTGCCTTTTTGGATCGTGTTTTTGAAGTAATCCAGCGTTAATTCTTTTCCGGCTAAGTCCTCCCCCACTTTTGGCTCCGGTCCCATTTCATTAAAGAATGCAACATCTTTTAATTCCTCTTTTTTGAGCACTTTTACCCAACCAAACCGGCGCAAATCATTATAATAAAGCTTTGCTCCTTTATCCAAACTGAAAATAACGTGGGAATATTTGGAAGGAAGCACGTCTCCGCCGACTTTTTTGGATAGAGTTGAGTTCTCAGTGGTTTTATCTTGAAAAACCAGCTGCCCAGTCATTTTTAGATGCACCGTGAGCACAAAACCATTATTAAGCTCGATAATTAAGCCCTTGCCGATTCTTTTGATATCAATTACTTTTGCGCCGATAATGTCTTTGGGGGTTCCTTGGAAGATTTTCGACACGCGCACCTCAACATCTTCGATTTTATGTCCAACAAGACATTTTTGTAAACCTAATTTTATCGTCTCAACTTCAGGCAATTCCGGCATATTTTTTTACAAACTCTTCTATCTCCCTTTTAAATCTTTCTTTAGAAAACTTTTGCGCTTGCTCGATACAATCTTCTGCGCTGAACTTTGAACTTTCGAACTTTTTGACCGCTTCGATTAGGCCACCTACCGAATAGTCGTTAAACAAAATTCCGGTTTTACCATCAACAACCGTTTCCTTATACCCTCCGCCGTTAAAAGCAATTACCGGCGTCCCGCAAAGCATTGACTCAACCGGCGTAATCCCAAAGTCTTCGTCCTGTGACAACGCCAAAAAACCTTTTGCACCTTTATAAAGCTTTACCAATTCCTCATCGCTGACTTGTCCTAAGAATTCCACTTTATTTTGGGCTTTTTTGACTAGCTTATCGTGCTCGAAATAATATCCGGCCGGCGACCCGGCAATTTTTAATTTAAATCCTGATTTGATCGCCGCGTCAACCGCCAATTCCAAGCCTTTTGCCCCGACAATCCGAGAAACGATGAAATAGTAAGGCTCGTGGCTCGTGGCTCGTGGCTCGTTGTCATTCGTTTTACTATTTACTACCTGCCATTTGCTACCCGCTAAATCTACCGGCGGGTAAATCACGGTTGCATTACGTCGGTAGAACTTTTTTATTCGAGATTGAACTTCTTTGGAATTGGCAATAAAATAATCGACTTTTTGCGCCTGTTTAAAATCATAAAGCCGCAAAAAATGTCCGATAATTAACGCATAAACT
>Ga0182021_10002021_pt1 | contig 23643 bp, 13 predicted proteins | sample 612E3MmetaG_FD_120493 | JGI IMG/M metagenome (GOLD analysis project Ga0182021, IMG submission 120493) | Permafrost microbial communities from Stordalen Mire, Sweden - 612E3M metaG (Illumina Assembly) | ecosystem: Environmental > Terrestrial > Soil > Wetlands > Permafrost | place: Sweden... | reverse complement strand
GGAATTGTTGTATAAAATATCAGTGACCTGCATGTTTATAAAATCAGTAGTCCTGGAAACAGATGCTGTTAAAATTGTGTTTTTTGGTAATTGCACATCGCCAAAATCGTGGTCTTCCAATAACCTTATTTTACATATACCCTGGGAACCGGTAAAAGTTTGGTCACCAAAAACAGTTGCTTTAAAGATATTTGAACCATTTTTAGGGGTATTATCGGCATTTGGGTCTTTTTTCCATGTAGTGCCGTTATGAGGTTTTGGAGGGGGCAGTGGTAGAAAATGAAAAGAAGAATCCGTTGTTGAAGGTTTATTTTCAGTGAATGGTTTATTAGAAGTATTAATGTTGTTGGACTGATAATTATTTTTTTTAGATGGTTTAGTACTGTTATTATTGTTAGAAGATTTATTTACAGGCAAATTAGTTTTTTTGTCATTGACATTATTACCGTTTTCTTCATTTTGATCCTCATTTTTGGTAGCAGAAGGTTTAGGTGTTTCATTGCCCATATCGTCGTAGCTGTCGTCTTTAACATGCTTTTTATTTTTTTTATCATGGTAAAGTTCTTCTTTGGATTTAGAGGGGATGCCATTTGAAACACCAGGTGCAAAGGAGTCTTTTTTCTTGACGGGATTAGTATTATTGCTTTTAAAAGTATCAAAGGCTGCATATATGACAAATCCTATGACAAGGAAAATAACAAGCAACATTTTCCATTTCCCGGCAAGAGATTTTAAATTTTCATTAATAGGGTTACCATTGCCCATCGTCAGAAATATTAGTGTTTTTATTTAAGTTATAAGAGTTTTTTAATAATTGTTTAGGGCTTATTTTAAATGTAAGGTCCCTCCCCCCATTTTTTTCTTTCATAAAATAATAGAGTTTCTGGTTATTTTTCAAAGTAAAAAGGCTGTACACAAGGATAGTGGTATCCGGTTTCCCATCACATATTATTACATCGAATTTATTTTTATAAAATATAGGTTCCTTATAATCATCAGATATGGCTGTTTCTTTAACACGTTGGGTTGTTTTTACAAGGAAGCCGTAAAAATCAACATTATAGTTTATATTGGATGAATTTATAAATATATTGCGTAAATAGGCGAATGAATCATCAACAGCAATGAGATCAATAGTATTTGAAAGCCCTTTATCATATATACCATCATTATATGTTTTAATATCAAGGGACAATACTTTTTCACAGGTTTTCTCCAGTTTTAATTTTTTATTATGGGGGTCGAATTTGGATTTATTGATTTTTAAAGGTTTGTTATTAATATTTGATATGTTAGGGGGTGTTTTACCTGTATTTAAATTTGTTGCATGGTTGTTAACCTGGTTATCGATATTTGAATCAGGCAACATATTAATAGTAGTAACCGGAAGTTTGTCTTCACCTTTAAAAAATTCCAAAGGCCAGTAGTATTTACTACCGGTGTTTTTATCTTTTGTCAATATCATCCCATTAATGGAATTGGAAACAAAAGGATTGGTAAGCATGAACCAAAGTGTATTGTCAGAAATTGGAGTATTAGAAACATAAGAATCGCTGATGTCGATAACTTCAATGGTGGAGTTAGGTGAAAATATGATATAAACTCTTTGTGATGAATTAAGATATATTTTTTTTGAAGAATTAATATATTGCTCCTGGCAATAAGAAGATATAAAAACAAATAGAAAAAGAGAAAAAAATAATTTTTTTAAAAGCATAATTTTAGATATTAATTTAATTTTTCAACGTTTGTGAGCTCGAATTTTGTTATAAGCATGGCATGGGGGTTTGCACGGTTTCGTTTGTTTCCTGTACGGGATATTTTGACATCAAAGGATTTACGGGTACGTTTAATAATATCCTTATTGTCCTCGGTGGTGATGATGTTTTGGGTAAAAACAATTGAGCCTTTAAGATTATTGTCAAATCCAATAGAATCAACGTCAACGGTAGAGCGTGCATTAAATTTTTGAAGTTTAGTCAATACCTGGTTTGCATTTTGTTCGTCTTTAACCATGTAAGCAATATCATTAGTGGCAAGGTCTATGCTTGACTGTATATTTTTTTCAAAAGTATACTGGTCGTTTTCATAGATAAGCTTTATATAAGATATAAGGTGGTTTTCGGCTTCGAGTTTAAGGTAATCAATAGAAAGGTCAGTTTTTTTTGTAAAAATAGGGGCTCCTTCATTGTCAATCACCATTAAATGTTCGGGGGCTATGCTATTTTTAAATTTTTCAACGATGTAAAGGGCAAAAAACAATATATTAGAAGCAAAGAGGATAATAAAGATGAACCTTGCAAATTTAAAATCGTATTTTAAGCCTTTTTTAAAAAAATTATTACTGTTGTCCATTGAAAGATATTTTTTGTTTATAAGTTATTTACTTTGACCCTTAGGAGGGCCGCTTGGTGAAGATCCGGATGAACCGCTTATTTTACTGCCAATAAATTTGCTAAAAACACTACTTACCTGTCCGGCTGCGCCGGAAGTAACACCGGCAGCGCCCATAGCAGCAGAACCGGCTGCAGAAGCAGCGCTGGTTACCATCCTTTGTGCTGCGCTAAATGTGCCTTGTGCCGTTGCAGAACCAACAATTTTTGATATTACTGAAGGGGCTGAAAAATATAGGGCAAATTGGCATATTTGTAAGGCAAGCATAGAAAAATCAGTTATGTCACCGTTGTAAGCAGGGTCAAGCTGTAAAAGTAATTGGTATTTGGGGATCTGCCCTACAATATCAGCAATAAGAAAAATAATGATCCATAAAGATACCTCGATATAAGAAACAACAAATTTTTTCCAGGAATCACTTGTCATATAAAATATGGATAAGCCAAAAGCGAAAAAACCAAGAAATTTCAATATAAAAAGATATAAAGCACGTATGCCATAAGCAATAGGTTGTGCAACCCATGATAAAAAAGCAATGATGACATAAACCAGTTTAATAGGGTTAAAAATACCAAGGCCACTTGCGTTAAAAGCATCCCCAATATCGAGGTTAGCAGTGTAGCCTTGGGCTTCTTTGTTTTTAAAATACATAGCGTTGCTGCCACTGTAATTAGAAATAAAATCAAGAACATCGCCACCATGAAGGGCATAAGGTTGTAATTTAGTGATTATATCATCCAGCTTATCATTCATGTATTGTCTAAAACCGGGCATGTAAGAATGATAGAGATCGATTTTTGCAAAACCACTGCCAAATACATTAGTAGGGATACCATTTATTGCATCACGGTAGGATTCAACACCTTTTAATACGGAAAGGCATAGCGTTGCATCACCTTTTGCATAAGGGAGCCAATCACTGGAAGAAAAACCTTCAGTTTTACCCAATACCGCATAGGATATATTTTGGTTAAAAAGTGTCCAAAAGCGGGCATAATATTCACATTTGTCTTTATAAAGTTTATTTATTGTTCTATTATAAGATGGGTCATCCGTAACATCGATTGAGCTAAAGTCGACCGTTGCACCTTGCAATGAAGAAGAATTATTTAGAAAAATGTTACTGATAGCGCCGTTTACTATTTTTTTTGAATCTAAAAGAGAAGGGATGGCATTAAAAAATTTATCTACAGATTTTATTGCTGGCCAATACCCAACCTCAAAAAGGGCAAGAAAAAATAAAGGTTTGAATATAGAAAGAATGTTAAATTTTTGATCATTATAAACGGTATTAAGTACGGTATATCCCACATATAATAAAAAGAAGAAACCGGCAATCATTTTTGTGACATTTAAAAAAGTTTTTAAATTATTGTCATCAAATATTGAATCGGTTATAAATTTAAGAATCGAGGTAATATCCAATAATAATGTCGAGTGAACCATAACAACAAGATTTTAATTGTAGTTTATGTTATTTTTATGGACCACCAGGTGAGGTATTGACATTTTCATTGGGGTCTTTTTGAATATTGATAGTATTAGTATTACCATTATTATCAACAACTTTTTGCTGGTATGTTTGGATACCGTTTGGATTATTAGTAGTGGGTTGATTTTTCATGTCATTGACAAGAGCCATTTTACCATTGGCATGGTTTAATAATATATGGGCATCGGAAATTTTATCTTTTGCTTTTTTATAATTGGCAGCCCTTTCGGCTGTTGAAATACGAGTAGATGTATCAATATAAACGGCAAGTTTATAACATACAAAAGATTCATTGACCAGGTAATTTATTTCGTTGACCGTGTTTTGAACAGAGTTAAGGGTTGAAAGAAAATTTGTGTTATTAGAATATTCACCGTTGGGGGTGTTTAATTCAGAATAAAAACGGGTAAGGTTTAATGCAAGAGTGGCAGTTTGGTATTGTAAAAGGGCGACTTCCTGGTAATAAGACATATCTTCAGCTATACCTAATTTTTTTAATAACGAACTGCTTCCGCTCATTATCTGCAATTCGGCGGATGCTGTATTTCTGAGGCCTTCTAAGAAACTCCTGGATGATTTTATCTCCTGGTAACTTTCATAGGCAGTACGTACAAGGTTTATAGTTTGGTTAGTTAATATTATCAACTGTGAATAAGTCAAAGATTCACCAGAACCAAAGCCCAGGATTTCCTGTGAAAAACAGCGTTGGGAAAGAGAAAAAATGATGATGAAAAAAAGTATTTTTTTCATGGCAATCAGATATTATAAAAATTTAAATATCATGTTCAATCCTGTTCAAGTTCTGATTCAATATAATGTGTCACGCTTTCTAAAGCTGCCTGGTAATCTGCGCCATCATTTAAACGGTTTAATTTTATATATTGAGATTCAGCTACCAGGGATATTGTTTTTTCGATGATTTTTGAATATAAAAGGGCCTGGCGATGGAAAGAAGTATCGAAATGTTTTATCAGATCATCATATAAAGTGCTGTAACTGTTTTGTAAAATGATATAAAAGTTATCAGAGAACCTTTTCCTGTAATTTTCGATCAATGATTCGAATAAATGTACGTCCCAAAGGTTTTGGCTTATATATTCTATACGTATCAGTACAAGGAAAAGTTTTTCCAGGTCGTTTTCATATAAGTTGAATTTCTTTTTTAATAAATGTATGGTATTGCCATGTAATATTGAGTAATTGGACATTTGACCCGCACGGTTCATAATATCATGGAACTGTGGAAAATGTTTTTTTAAAATGTCCCATACGGACAAAGAGTCGGGTGGAAGGAAATTATTTACTTCTTCGTCGGTATATGTTCCAAACATTGGCATATTGAGTTTCATGAGAAATTCTTTTAAATATCCGAAACCGATTATCATTTACTTTTATGTTTTGTAATATTACAATAATTAAATTATAAAATGAAACAATTAATAAAAAATAATAGCAAATAAATAAAAATATGTATACGTTTAAAAATAATTTTAGTGTTATAATTCTATATTATTTTGATGTGTTTTAATTTCTTGTTGATCATCATTTTCTTCATTTTCAAAATTATCTATTTGTTCATGCTGTTCATCGTTTTGAGCTAAATTAAAAACATCTTCGATCTCGGCAGATCCAATATCCTTGTTTTGATTCTTCAATAGTGATTCAACTTCAAGGATTATTTGGTCTTTAAATTCCTGCAAGGGGTTCTTGACAGGGTTATTATCTAAATCATCCTTTAGGATATTTAAGTCATTTTGTTTTTCAGATAAAATATCTTCTTTTGTAAAAGCTTTTAAAACAGTGCCCTTTAGATTAGAAATTTTTTCAGATATTTTATTGTGCTCCTGTTCTAAAGAATTGTGGCGGTTTTGGACTTCATGGAAAGCGTCCCTTACAAATTGGCCTAACTGGCTTTCATCATTATTAAGATAAGAACGTGCAGATTGGTATATAGTAGAATTATTGCCAGTAATGAAAAATTTTAATTCCTTATCCCCTTTTGAGATAAAAATGTCGTCTTTAATTTCAGTTCTTTTTTGAATATAATAAGCATGGATGTTAAAACCTGAAATAGTACAGCCTGTATCAAAAGGAAGGTTAAAATCTTTATCAAATTTTGACATCAGTTCAGTGCCATGTGATTTTAAAAAATGCCCAATATCTTTAGTTGTATTAAGAATATTGTTATCAGGTGTTTTAAATTCAAGAATATGCTTTTGTTCTTCATCTTTAGGTATTTTATTTAATATGGAAAGGTTCTCTGTAGAATGGTTAAATTTTCTATTTACTTCTTTTAATTCATTTTCATATTTATATATGTCATATTTGTTTTGGCTGTTATAATTTTCAATATTCTTTTTTTCATAAAGGAGGTTTTCAATGTCTTTTTGAAGGTTTGCTTTTTTTAATAAACGGTCATCCCCGCTCATTTCGGCAGCGATCTGGTCATAAGTAAGGCTTTCTGCACCCGTTGAAATAGCAGATTCATCTAATATACGGGATGCAATATTGTTCTTTTTAAAGGCGTTAAGGAAATGTTGTTTTATGCCCAACGTAGTAAATATCAACCTGTCAAGGGTGCCTTCAGTAGCATAAACGTAAGAGTTAAGGCCATGTTTCATGCCCATAACATTTCCCTGTCTTTCAGAACGGCCAGTCCTTTGGTCCATATCTGATGGCCTCCAGGGTATTGTTATATGATGATCAGCGATGACCCTTTCCTGGCAATTTACCCCTACTCCCATCATTTGGGTTGAGCCCATTAGTACCCTTATAGAGCCGTTATTTACCGTTGAAAAAAGTTCGTGTTTTTGTAAGTCGGATTTATAATTATGGATAAATGCAATTTCATTTTCAGGTATGCCTTTTTCAATTAATTGTTTTTTTAGTTCTTCATAAACATTATACCCTTTACCTTTGCCTGGAGTTCCAAGGTCGCAAAATACCAGTTGGGTACATTTGTCCTGGCTGCCACGGTTATATTCTGAAAATATGTTAACGGCAGCTTCTTTCAATTTATTGGAAGTATAATCCTCATAATGTTTTTGTGAGATTAATTTTAGATCCAATGAACCGGAGTTAATAAGGGTTGTTGCCAATAACATTTTTGCTTTTTCTTCTTTATCGGTAAAAGGATAGTTTTTACCAAGAAGCATATATGTCCAATCGAGGTTTTGAATGGTAAGCTGTACCCCTGCGTTATATTTTAATAACTCCGGGGAACTCGGTACTTTTACAAGTATAGGGTTTGATATTGGGCGGTTGACAACGTTTTTCTCAATGTCATTGGATAAAATTACATGGGCAATGGAATTATAAATATTTGAAAGTTCCGGAAGGTTTGCCAAAGTACAAAGGCGTGTTTTATTTTTTAATTCCCCGTTTACAGAAAATTCAAGGTTTGTGGTAATAGGAAAAAACATCTTTTGAAAGCTGTCAAAAGATTCTATGGCAAGTTTTTCCAATAATCGTGGGGCGTTGTATTTAAAAATAACATACAGTTCAGGCAAGGCATTAGATATGGGAGTACCGGACAACATGGTCACCCCTTTGTCTGCATTGTATTTATCTTGTATTGAACGGATGGCCGTCATTGCATGTAAGGTAATTTTGTTACCTGAGGGGCTGCCCAAACCGGATATATTTTCAAGACGTGTTGTATATGGGCCATTTTTAAGGTAATGTGCTTCGTCAAAAAATAAATGGTCGATGCCTATATTAGTTAATGTATGTGTAGGGTCAGGGGTTGAAATTAACCTGGCTAATTTTCCTTCCAGGGATTCTTTTCTTTTTTCAAGTCCTTTGATCTGTCTTTTAGAAATATTGCCATAAGATTCAAGTTCAAGTAAATTTTTCTCCATCCTGTCTATTTCCTCTTTCATGACAGTAATTTCAAATTTTTTCTCGTTTGGTATTTTAAAGAAATTTTGATGGCTCATGATAATGCAATCGAAATTGCCATTTGTAATAGAGGAAAAGAAGCGGTGACGTTTTTTAGGGTTAAAATTTTTTTCACTTGCAACCAATAATTTTGCATTAGGATAAGAAAGCCTGTATGTCTCTGAAACCTGTGACAAAGTTGGTTTTTTTACGATAAGTACAGGTTTTTGGCATATTTGAAGGCGTTTTAGTTCATGAGATGCAACGACCATTGAAAGGGTTTTCCCTGAACCTACACAATGGTCAACATATCCACCATTGTCCTGGGTTATTTTATATGCAACGTCTTTTTGCCATGGATGTGGGGCGAAAAATTGCAGCCCTTCTAATTTGAGATGGCCTCCATCGTATTTGCGGGGGACAATACGGTTATATTTTTCATTGTATATCTCCTGTAACCTTTGTTTATAGTTTTGTTTTCCATTTAAAAAAGTATTAAAGCCTTTAAGATATTCGTCTTTTAGTTTATTGAGCTCAAGAGTCTTGAACTTATCGGTTTTCTTTTTTTCATTTCCATTATCATCAATATAGGTAGTCATTACTTTTAAAGACTTATTGTTCATGACAGCCTGTAATATTTCAGAAAAGTAATAGCCAAAAAGTTTTTTATCATTTTCTGAACCTCTTGGAATGATATAACTATCTGTTTCTTTGAGGTAATTTATTTTTGCATCAGGACCAAGGATTGTTTTGATATATTCTTCATAACATTTTGAAGGTATCCAGCGTTGTCCAAGTTCTATGGAAATATCATGAAATGGTATAAGTTTCGGTTTGACAATATTTAAAGCATCCAGGTTTCGTTGGAATTCGGAAAACCCAAATTGTTTGGTGTCTTTATTTACAATTTGGGTAACATCATTTAATTTTGTAAGAATATCGCCACTTAAATACAATGAATTTAGTTCGTATTTATTCATTCCAAGATCAGAAAGGTTTTCGTTTGGTATTTTGAATATATGGTCTTTTAATTCTTCGAAACATTCAATTTCTGGTTTTGAGCTAAGTGATATTATTTTGCCCATATGTACATAACCATATTCATTGAGGGTATACATCATATAATCATAAACACCGAGGCCGTCTTGTTTTAAATCTTTTTCTTTTTTTTCCCTGGATTTTTCGTAGGTATTTTCACTGAATATTTCAGATTTACTTAAAATACCTTCGATATCTACCTCAATAGGAAGGATTGTATCAATCCTGGGCTCATAAATCCTAAGATAATTTGAAGAACTGTTTAATGTGCCGAAAGAACCAACATAGTTATCATAATTTAAATTTAAAAGATCACGATAAATTTCAATTTCATTATCATGATACTCGCCAGATGATTGGGCATTGACAAGCTCCAGGTAAGAATTTTTAACATCGATAAAGCTTGTTAATTTTAAAAATTCATCAGGATTTAATGTTATTGGTATTAATGATATATCACCATTGTATTCATTATGTACACGTCCAATAATATTTTCATGTAATTGTAATGACCCTTCATAATAAATATAAGGTTTGTTTTGGGCATCCGTATTTGTAATATCAATATTTTTTTGAACCAGTTCATGTTCATTTTTTTCATTGGTTTTATCAAAGAGTATGTTGTCAAATAAAGAAAGCTGGATACTATCAGAAACAGTTTTTGAAGCTTTCCTGCGTTGTTGTGTATAATTTATGGGTTTATTTAAAACTAATGCCTTTTCTATATTGATATTTGAAAGGTTTTCTTTTATAAGTAAAGCAGTGTCCTGGCCTTCATTTGCTTTAAGGTCAAAATTATTGCCATATAATCCTTTTATATAAGGTGTACCAAATAAAGATGCGGGGTTGTCATTAAAATAAGAATTTATTTCAACCGATTTACCTTCATGTTGAAAGTTATAATAGGAAGAAACAATTTTTAAGTCATTTTCATTAAGTTCTTTTTTATTATAGTCCCTTTGGTACAATATAATGTCTGAAACAACCTGTGTACCATTGAAAGTATTATTTGGAAGCCTTAAGACAGATAATAAATTGCCTTTTTCAAGAAGGTCCTTCCTGATAAATTCATTTGAACGGGTATCCATGATGCCTGTTGGTACAATGAAAGAAAGGATTCCCTTATCATTTAAGGCTTCGATAGAACGTTCAATAAAGTAATTATGTACCCTTTCAATAGACAGCCGTTGTGCATCGCTGCCATTAAAATAGCTGTTGTCAAATACCCTTATATCACCAAATGGGATGTTTGAAGATATCAGGTCATATTTATCAGATACATAATTTTCAAAAGGTTTACCAATAACTTTAGTGTCAGGATAAAGGTATTTTAAGCATTCAGATGAAAATAAATCCCTTTCGATTTGTGTTACATTTGGTTTCCAGGATCCTGGTAAAGAATTATAAAAAGCGCCGTTACCGGATGATGGGTCTAAGAATGATGCAGGGATAAAACCTTTTTGGTTGAGTGTTTGAAATATAGGTTTTATTATGTTTTCAGGTGTAAAATAGGCGGTATTGACAGAGCGTTTGAAAGAATCGATAAAATTACCTTTGTTTACGTTATATATCCTGTCAAGTTCATGACATTTTTCATAGATGGAACTAATAATTTGCCTGTTAGTTGCTGTGCCAAATTTGTTATCCGGTATTTGATTATTGACAGGGTTAAAACAAATTTCAGAAAGCCCGCCAAAACCAGTAAAATAAGAAAGAGGTAAGGTATCGACTTTTTTACTGTATTTTAAATTTATAAGGGCATCAATAGCTTCAAGGTTATATTGGAGCCTTTCACGTATTGAAAAAGTATATTTATTAAGAGCCATATTATAAGTTACAAGTTACAAATATCCAAAATTACATTTAAAAGGAACTATAATTCTAAATTTTCACCAAGACGGGATATTGTGGCCCTGTATTTGGTATCGTCAATTACATTTTCATATTGTAATTCATTCAAAATAGTTTTGAAGTCATTATTATCAAGTAAAGGATAATCTTTCGGGTCAAAAAAATGTTCAATATTTACTGCATCTTCTTTAGTGATATAGCCTTTAAAATCCTGTTGTTGTTTCTCTTTTTTATCTGTTTCTGAAACAAATTTATTTGCAAAGCCAATATTTGTGGGATTTTTGGAAAATGTACCCGTATCTTTATCATAAGTATCTTGAAATAAAACAATTTCAGATGTGGCACCAGGATTTTTTTGTTTATCTATAAATGTTGCATCGACCCTTGAGTGTGGATATTCTTTTTCGTTGCCTTCTTTATCATGACTTTTCCTGATTTCAGCAATATTTAAGAGATTTTCAAGTTTAATATTGGCACTAAATACACAATTAGATTTTTCTTTGCCTTCAGGTTCAATTATTGCATAATGGGTTGCTTTAGTAAGGCGATCAGGGTACTGGTAAGGATAAACAGATATATGAACCATATCTTTTTTAATGAAAAGTCCATTTTCCTTTGTTTTGGATGTAAAAAATGCGTTTTTAAGTTTTGGATCTGACTTGGCTATATTTAATGTAGTAATATCAAAATCAAATTTGAAAAAAGGTTGTTTTTCTTCTTTTTGGTGTTGCCATCCAATAGCTACCCTGTCACGGATAAAATTAGAAGTTTTTTGTCCAGTTGATTGATATTGAGAACCAGTTAAATTTTTTCCCTGGGTTTCTTTTTCTGTTCGAACTTGTCCAGTGCGTGTTTCTTCAATGCTTGCACTGCTGCTTCTTCCAGTGATAATTTCGGTTGATGCCCTCCACTGTTCGTCGGTGAGTGATCCTTGTTGTTTGAATTCTTTGAGTTTTTCATAAATATTATTTTTTATTTGTTCTACATTAAAATTTTGTGAAAACAATTCTTCAGGCCTTATCCTTTTTATTTTATCGGTTTCAATCCTGTTATCTTTAATAGTGGCATTGTTTATAAAATAGAAAGAAACATTATTATTTTCTTTGTAAATATCGTGTAAATTTTTAATCGTTGAAAGTGATTTTTTAAATGTATCGATATGGCAATCTACCGTAACAGAACGGCCTTCTGTTTTCATTCTTGGTATCACGCCATCAATATAAGCTTCGGTAGGATCCCGGTGCACAAATAGAATTTTTACATTTTTTCCATTTTTAAGGGATTCGTCGATCCTGTGTTTTGAAGTACCAAGGTTAGACATATTGCTGTCATAAGTTAAAAATGGCATTTCAAAAGTCAAGTCTAGGCTTTTGAAAAGTTTCTTAGAAAATTCACTGGCAGGTTCATGAACTGAGGAAGTGTATTTTGTAGGGTTTAAGATATATTTTTCAGAAAGTTCTTTAGCATTGTCGCCACCTATAACAGTACCAAATTTTAGAAGGTACTGTTCTTTATATTTATCATAATTATTTTTAATTTGATTGCTGAATTCAGATTCAATGGTTTCATCAAATAGGTTTTCAGAAGTTTTAATATTTTTATTTTCGTTATTTACATTATTTTTTATGTGATAAAATTCATCCATGTGTTTCCTGATATTTTCTTCGTTATACTGCGACATGGGATGCGATGAAAAAGTACCACCTTTTTCTTCAATGATTTTATTGCCTTGTTCTTTTGTTAAGTTTTTACCTATTACTCCTTCTTTTGGGCTAAGAATATAAAAAAGGTCAGGGGTTTTGTTAAGATATTCTTTTATTTGTTCATTTGTTGCAAGAAGCTTACCATTATTACGGATAATTTCAGCCTGCTGTTCGTTGTACTCGTAGCTATAGTCACCTTGAAAAGTATCTATATTCAACAATAAAGATGTATCCACAGAATAAATTTGAAATTCGTAAGGGTTTGAGGGTTGTTTTTCATAATAAAGGATATTATCAAGGGTTTCTTTTACATCAGGATTTATATAAACACTCTGAAATGTACTATCAATTTCATGAACCCTTATTGTTGCCAGTGTTTTTTGTTCACCAGTTTCAGAAGCAAGAAGCTTTTCAATATTGTTAGGTTTTTTAAATTGTTCATGATATGCTTTATACGCTTCAGGGGTCAGGTCAGGGTCAATATTATTTGGGTTTGGGACTTTTAATTCTTCCATTGCCTCTTTAAAGTCGGTGCCAATTTTTCTTCCTGTCTCAATAGTTGTTAATTTTTTTGATAAACCTTCAAGGTCTTGTAAATCACCTTGGCGTAATTCATAGCCCAATTCTTTAGCTGTGAACTTAAGTTCTTCTGCTGCTCCTTGCCATGCGGGATCAAAAGGGTCATATGAAGGCCAAATATTTTCTTCAATATCCAAAATTTTTTCTTCTACCCGTGTTTCCTGTATTGGAAGGTCCCGGATATTGTCTTTATTGTTTTCAATATATTGGCGTAATTCTTTATCATCAGCAATTAATATACCGTCTTGTTCAATAATATTTGTATAATATTCACCTGGTTCCCTTCGGTCTGTTTCATCATTTAAAAAATAAACAGTGCTTTCAGGTACCAGGTACAATGAATATTTAAATTCTAAGAAGTTATTATCGGCATTTGCATCTATGTGATCTTTAACACCTGATAACATACGTTCTTTATCGAAATAGAAGTTAAACTGGCTATCTGATATATCTGTTTTTCTTACAAAAGCATAATGAAGTTCATTTTCACTATTTATGTTTTTGAAATTAGAAAGAAATCTTTTCTTTAATATTTCATCCGGAAGGTCAAGTTTTGTCGGCATGATTTAAAAATTATGTTTTTAAATTTATATCTTTTTCATTAAAATGTGAAAATGCTGCATCGGCTTTACTGGAATCGATAATATTATCATTTATTAAAGATTTTATAATAGAAATAATATCATCATTATCCAAATGTTTGTAATCATTAGGATCAAATAATTTATAAATAGTATTAGAATCTTCATTTACCATGTAATTTGTTAAGTTTTTAGTATCCGAAATTTTACTATTTTCAATAGAAATATTTTTTATTTCTTTTTTAATTATAGTGGTAGTTACCTGGTCATGAAGAATTTTATTTTGTATGTTTTTATTTTCTTTTAAATCAGGGTTCATTACACTTAATGCTGAAGCTTTAATAATCATTGTCAGGTCCTGATCGTTTATTTTATGTTGTTCACTGAATATAGCTGAAAGAAAAGCATCAATGATATTTTTTATTTTGTCCCAAAGGGATTGTTGTAAAGCAGTAAGATCGTAGCCCATTAAACGTTTCTCGGCTAAAAATGCAAGGTATTCATTAGCAAGCATATGGTTAGGTAGGTGGTTATAGCTGTTGCCTGCTTCTTGTCTTATATCATTTAATATTTTATCCCTGCCGATATCGGTTACAATTTTTTCAAATAAAGTATTGCGTGTATTATCATTAGGAATAAGTTGTATTATACCATTATGTTGTAACTGTTCGTGGATCCATATTTTTTTAATGGATTCTTTGTTTGGTTTAATATTATCTGAAATAAAAAATGTTTTGTTTATGGATGGATCATAGAATGCATCAATTTTATCATCCATTGCTGATTTAACCTCCAAAATTACATTGTCTGACGAACCTTGCTGTATCATTGAATCGATAAGCTGGGATTGATTTTGAACAACAATTAAATCAGGAACATTGGAAGCTTTAGAGTTGAAATTATGTAAGGTTGTTTCTATATATATATGGTCATCCATGAATGAAGGTTCATACATTCTATTAAAAGCTCCATGATCATCACGATGGTATAATATGTTTGCTTCTTTGGCATTAAAAGTACCTGTATTTAGTTCTGCATGTTTTATTTGGTTAGGTTCAAAAGCTATATAGTCATACCTGTTTTCGAAAGACCAATCAATTTCATTGATATATTTAATGCCATCATATCCTTGTGATTTAAGATGTGACAGGAAATCATTTGATATTTCTTTATAATTGATGATAGGTTTTTCTTTTTTACCGAAAGGGCTTCCCCAGGCATCTTGTTGTAAAACATTGGCAATGCTTTGATGGCCTTCAGGAGAAAAATAAGGTAAAGAAATTAGTGCTTTAAAATCAATTTTATCATGATTGATTTTACCATTTTTGTTTGCCAGGTGTAAAATTTCTTTAACAAGGTCGCTTTCTTTTGTGATATACGGATTTTTTATAGAAAGATAAGTGGGTATTACATTTTGAGCGCTTATAACACCTGTTACCATTTCTTTGTTTGGAGAAAAATGAAAGCCAAGATAAGATAAACAATCTTTTGTCCTTGTTCCTAATTTAGACCTGTCAAATTCTTTTATTTGTACTGTTGATGAATGATATACTTTCAATGGAGCTCCTTTTTCATCATTTATCTTGCTTTTATCAAACCATTGTAAAAATTCAGGTGTAAAAAATTGTGACCTTTTTACAATGATTGAATTTGAATTTATTTCAGCCTGAGGATGGAAAGATTTAAACATATCAAGATCAACTGAATGAACTAAAAGGTTTGCTCCTGGTAAAAGGTCAAGTATTGCATCATAAGTAAAGCCACTGGAAAGGACATTGTCAACAAGAAAAATATTTTTAGTATCGATGTTTTCATTGTAAGATAAATGGAAAGAAAAAAAGTTTTTGTCTGGAATTGATTTATTTTGTTTTTTATAATTATAAAGGGATTCGCGCTGTTTACCTGTAATAATATTTTTAACCTCGCTATCAGTATAACCGGCAATAAGGTTTGAAAGTTCAAGACTAATATCGGCATTACCTGATTTATTTGGAATGGGTACGAGGATTGATTTGTCGGGGCAGTAGAAAGACATTTGAAAAGCCATTTTTGAAATGGATGCTTTATCTCCTTCCTTTACAAGATGTGCTAATTTTTGTGCATTTGGCGAATCATAATAAGAAGAAACAAAATGTATTTTATGATCAAGAAGGTCATTTGAAGATCTTCGGAACATTATAACATTATTATTTTCATTTGTATTTGTTTTAAAGGATAAAAATAAGTTATCAAAAGCTTTGTTTATTGTTTCACGTTCTTGGTCTTCAGGATATGGGTTAAGGTTAAATAATGATTTATAAATACTATTTTGAGTGCTATGTACAAGATATTGGCTTTTGTAACCTTCAAAGTTTATTTTATCCTCTACATATGATTCAAAGGCACGTGCGGCCATTTCATGCTCGGTGCTCCAGTAGTCCGATGTACGCATTTTGTCAATATCCTTTGCATCATAAGAAAACTTTGTAGGTGTAAATCGTTCTTCTTTATTGTCAATACGATATTTTTCAAGTTGTAATATGGCATCAGTCTCTCTTGTTTTGTAATTAGAAATATCTTTTATTAAGCCGGAATCTCTTTTTAATTCACTTCGACCGGTTATGTTTATTATAAGGTTATTAAGTTCTTTATAAATTTCAAAAGTGTTTATTTTATTATAATATTTTTCTTTGGTAGATATAAATGTTTCATTGCCTAATTCACCTTTTTTGATTTTGTCAACCAATGTATCAAATCGAGTAATTTGTTCGGGTGAAGCTGCAATTTTCTTTTTGCCATATTGCCTTTCTTTAGCAATATGGTTTCGAAGTATTAAAATTGAATTTTGTAATTCTTTATTAGATGTTTCTTTGATATGTTCATACCTGTCAAGGCTTATTTCAACTATTTTTGGCTGTTTGTATATTACAGTTAAAAGTTGTTTAAATTGTTCTTTTAATTCTTCCCGTATTTGAGATCTGGGACTTGAACCATGTGAAATAAAATCGCTGTCCCTGTTTGAAAAACTTTTTACAATACCTTTTTCATCTTTTTCAAGAGTTTTGCCTTTGTCTTGTGATCCAAAGTAATGATCCAGGGAATGGAACCACTCATGGGCTACAGAACCCGCACCTTTTATACGTGTGAGGTTAAATACAGCCCTATCCCTTTCATAATGTGCAGTTGCGCTTGATAGCCCTTGTCCCCTTGCACCCCATGCTATAGAAAGCTGGCCGTTAAGAGATAAGGCTTTTGGTGGAAGTCTTAAAGTTTCAGAAAGGTCCATCAGGCCATCATATGTCATATTTAAGATTCTTTGCCTTTCGTCCTGAGGTATCCAGTTGCCAAATTCTCCACCGGTGAAACCAAAAGTTTCAAAAAATTCATGGGTAGTTACATTTGTGTTGCCAGGCCTATATTCTTTTCCTGTTCGTTCAAGTTTTTCAATATGTGGCCTTATTGGAAAAGAAGGTTTATATTCAACCAGGGAATCGGCATTTTCAACCATATATGTGTAAGCATCTTCTTTAGTTGTGAAACCTTCTTTTATTATATGTCTTTTTCTGTCAGTAACATTTCTATAAATTGCATAGTCATTGTTTTTTGTATTATATATGCTGAAGTCACGGGCAATATTATGTAGTTTTATTGCTAAAACAGCCTCGTCAGATGTTTTATAATTTTCTTTTGATTGCCAGACAATGAAATTACCTTTAGTTTTAAATGGTTTAAAGCCACCATTTTCAAGTTCTCCTAAATTGTAATCTTTCATCCAGGAAGGTTGGTGATGTTGGTTAGTTTTGGCTTTTAAGTAACCTGAAGATGATGTGTCCTTTCTTGCACCGCCAATTTTTTGGCCAAAGTCGGTAATTTTTTCTAAATGTTCATTTGAAACTGTTTCATGCTGAATAGTAGTTTGTTTTTCTGGATTAGAAAGATTTATAATATTTTTATTATCAATTTGAATGGAATTGTTATCTATAAATGCAGGTTCATTTTTTATTGGATTTATTTTTTCAGATAAGATTATTTCGTTATAGTTATTGTTTTCTTCTTTAGCTCCTCTTGATAAAAGGTCCTGGATATAATTATCATATTTTTTAATGTCAATATCATAAAATGTTTGTCCGGTTTGTATATCACCATCAGGGTATTTTTTTCTTATAGTTACATCAACCAAAAATGTATCTTTTTCCCTGTGAACATCTGGTATTATTTTAACGGTGTTATAAGAGCCATATTCATTGTTAAAGTTATATGTTTTAATATCATGTGATCCTGATTTATTGTAAATGTTATTATATTTATTTTCAATAGGTTGAACTTCAATAGATTTTACAGGCTCGGCCTCTAGCCTGTTTTCTTTATTAACTTGAATTTTTATTGTTGGCCTTGAAATAATATTTCCAAATTCATTTAGTTCTGTTTTATCCCATGTTATAATCTCAGCATTGGGATAATTAATATATTGATTAAAATATTTTTCAGCCTGCTCTTTTGTAATATTATCGAATTCAGTTGGCTGTGAGTTATCTTTATGGACAATAAATACCCTGTGGTTATTTTCTTCTTGTAAATTTTCATTTAAAGAAGAAATAATAGATTGTTTTTGTATATAATTATTTAATATTTGAGAAAATTGATCATATTTTGTAGAAGGGATAACCCAACCTGATATTTGTATTTTATTTTCAGGATGGGTTAAATGTTTATTAAAAGCTGCGCCGTTTTTATTTAAAATGTCTTTAATTAGAAACGTATCTCCGATAATGATATGGGATTTTTCAGAATATTTTATTATTTGAATTTTTGGTTGTAATGATTTAGAAACCTCGTTTTTATTTAATTGTTTTGCCATAAGAAAAATATTTAAAGATATTTTTAAAATTTTTCAACAGGTGATTCATAATTATAAATATTGTTTCTCATAAAAAAAATTAAAATTTAAATATTTAATGAATTTTCTTGATTATTTATATTGGATAATGCAGCATTAGCTTTGCCGTCATCAATAAGAATGTCATCTTTTAAATCTTTTATAATAGTGGTTATTTCTTCATTGTTAAGGTGTTTGTAATCAGCAGGGTCAAAAAAATGAGAAATAGTATTGGAATCTTCATTTACCATGTAATTCATTAATTTTTTTGTATCGCCGGTTTTATTATTTTCAAAATTTAATTTATTGCTCTCTTTTTTTTCACCAGTTAAGGTATATTGTTGTTTATGAAATAAAATTTCAGAAGGAATGGACTTATCTGTTTTTAAATTTGGGTTCATAACGCTTAATGCAGAAGCTTTAACAATTCTGGTAAGGTCGTTGTCATTAATTGAATAATCTTCTTTGAATACTTTGTTGAGCATGTTATTGATTACATTTTTTACTTTGGACCAAAAATTATCCTGTGTAGGTGTAAGTTTTTCGTTTATTAGTTTTTTTTCTGATATAAAAGCAAGATATTCACTTCCTAATAAATGGTCTGGAAGATCTTCATATCCTCCTCCTCCTTCAAGATCAATATCTGATAAAATTTTTTTCCTGCCTATATCGGTAACTATTTTTTTAAATAACATATTACGAACCTGCTCATCAGGTATTAAATGCCGTATTCCATTATGGGATAATTGTTCATGTATCCACATTTTTTTTATATTTTCCCGATCGGCTTTTATATTGTCAGAAATAAAGAATGTTGTATTTAATGATGGGTCATAAACGGCATCGATTTTTTTACCCATGTTATTGTTTACTTTTAATATGAACTTGTTATTAGAACCCATTTCCATAAGTTTTGAAGTAAGTTCTTTTTGTTCTTTGATTACCATAATTTTTGGAACGTTGTATGCCCTTGAATTGAAATCTTTTAAAGTAATTTCAATATAATTATGATCTTCATTTGAATCAAAATTATTCATATTGCTTTTTATTTTATAAAAGGGATATTTATAAAATAAATACCCCTTTTACCGGACTTAAATTAACTATGAAACCTAAAACATATTTTAAGAAAGGGATATGCTATTTTGATAAATTTTTTGATTCACCAACTACTGTTTTAACTGCATCAAAATGATGATCGTCAATTAATTTATCATCATGTAGCTGTTCTATAGCAACAGTTAAGTCTTTTTGGTCGAGTAACGGGTAATCATTTTTATCAAAGAAAGCATTAATGTTCTCTGGAGATTCGTTTACGATATAGCCTTTGAATTTTATTACCTGTTCTTCTTTTTCATTGCCCTTTTCTTTCACTTGGCTGTCACTTTTTTTTTTGTTGTCAAAAGCGCCTCCTAAATATAAGCCTTGCTCAGGTTTATATTCTTTGCCATCTTTTTTAGCAGCTTCAGCAGCTTCTTTACTATATGTGTTTTGAGTAAGCTGCCAGTCTGTTTTTATTTTTTCGTTACCTTCTTTAACCCGGTTCAATGTTGATTTTGCATGACCATCTTTATCAAAGGTTTTTTGCAATTTATCAACATCAACAGAAATAGTTAGTTCTGCATTTTTAGGCTTATCAGCAGATGCAACAAGGAAATGGGTTGCATTTGACTTTGGATCAGGAGTATTCAATTTAATGATATTAACATACAGGTTATTGTATGTCTTACCTTCTTTTCCTGTGGATTTTAAAGCATTGTCTTTAATATGCTTTAGTTCTGGTTTATTAAGAAGGTCATTGAGTGGTTTTTGCTCCATTTGTAATGAATAAAAACCCTGCTTGCCATCTTTGGGTTCATGATACCATGCACTACCTAAACCTTGTGACTTTTTTTCATTTTCCATAATGTTAATTTTAGATTTGTTAATAATATGATTTTTAATAAAACATTGGCTTAAATGTTGGGTAAATTGTGCTGAAAATTTAATATTATCTCCGGATAAAATAAAAACATCATCTTCAAAAGAAGTAGATAAAAGTGAATTAATGACACATTCTTTTATCTTATTATATAGATTCTGACCAGGATATTTTTGTATTTCATTGTTAATAAGTGAAGAAATAATATTTTTTCCTAACCTGTTAGATAATTCATTATAAGGACTATTAGTGTTAACCAGATTTTTATTATTTCCATTTTCTTTTATAATGTTTATGGAATGGTCCTGTACCATTTTTAATGTATCTTTTCCTTTTGTAATAAGTTTTGCTTCTTTTTGAAGGAATGCCGATAAAAATTTATAATCAATAAATAAGCTTAAATCTGCCTTTTCAATTTTTTCCCTGTCAATTTGAAATATATCTATTGAAAAGTTATCTTTTGATTCAATTTCATCAGGATATAAAAATTTAATTTTTTTTTGTATTGTATCTATACAATTATCTATATTTAAACGTACATCAAAATTTAAAAGGTTATTTGAATGGTACAATATTAAGCAAACTTGTTTTTTGTCCAAGTTTGATAACACATTTTCGTTAGAAATTTGATTTTTCAACTTTCAATAGGTTTATGTTTTGATAAACGAATATCTCTAAGGTTATCCTTATCATTATTATGATAGTAAGATAAAATAATATTATTTGAATTATTCTTTAACCTGATTAATATCATTTGGTAGTCTTGTTTTTTAATTATCCCTGAATTCTTGTAATATTTAAAATAAAGACCTCCGTGTACATTGTAAAAATAATCATATAAATATTTAAATTTCAATGAAGTTGCTATAATTACACCTCCATCAAGCAATTGGGCAATTATAATTTCTTCTTTAGTACGGGGCATTTTTAATTATAATTATTCAATTTCAAAAATATGTATTGTTTATTATAATAACAAGCCCTTTATTATAATTTAGTATTATTTTTAAATAAATGAAAAATATTTATAAGAATAAATGAAATATTTATTCTATTCTCCGTAGCCTTTTTGATCGTTTATCCTTTTTTGTTTTTCGAGTTCATCTTCAGTATCTAATGTAGTTTCTTGTTCAGCCGCGTTGATATTTAATATTTGTTTGAGTGCCTTTAAATTAATTTTTGGTTTTTGTTGTTTTTCTTTGAAACCAAGGGTATCTAAATTTAATTTAAGGTTATTAATCGATATTTCTTTTTTATTAAAATAACTTATTGAACCCTTAAATTTTTCATTTAATCTGTTTACCAATAATTCATAATTGTTACTTGTCTTACATAAGTAAATTACAGAATTCTCTATGTTTTTATTCATTTTTTCAGCTATGTCATTAATAGAATATCCTGTGTTTGTTATCCTGAAGTTACCTATTAATATATCTTTTAATAAACCTTGTTCTTGTTCCAATTTGACATAACCAAATTGGTTTAACTTATCTGTAAGGACATTTACTGCAAAACTTTTATCATTATAAATGAAAGATTTTATATAGTTATTTTTCATTTTTTTTGTAAATGAAGAAAAGTCTTGTTTTGTGATTAATGGTATTTCTTTTTCTTTTTTACCAGATAATATATTATATAAGGTATATTTTTCTTTTTCATTAATTGGTGATGAATTATCATTATCAGAGTAATCTTTTATACGATTCTTTATCATATTCCAATTTAAACCAACATCTGATCCTTTGTAGGATTTATCATTGTATTGAATTTTTACACCAAATATATTTCCATCATCGTACCTTGAAAATTCAACATTTATACCTGAACTTTTAAATGTTCTTTTTAATGATCCAGCGTTATCAAAAGATTTGTTTTCTTTTAAAGTGAATAATATTGCTTTTTTTATATATTCTTTATCTTGTTTTGGAAATGTACTGTTTATCTTATCATAAGTATAAGCTTTACCGATCATATTACTACTGAAATATTTTGAATTACCAAAAAAAGAATATTTATAACCGGTTTTTTGTTTGTTACCAGCTTTTTTCTGGTACATGATAATTCCTTTTCTTAATAAAGATTGTTTAAATGATTCCATAGAGTAACTTTCTGCTTTGGATCGGTCAATCTTATTTTGTAAACTATCCAGGACACCTTTATTTTTTTCTTTGAATTTTTCAAAATCATCTTTATTGAATTCTTTTTCCTTTAACTTGTATATTCCTGTAAGCCTTTTAGCAACTTTAACTGAAGTTTTTTTATCATAAGCTTTTTGAACTATATTAAGTGTTTCATTTGATATTCTGTTTACAATAACATGAATATGTGAATGTTCTGTGTCATCATGCCTGATAATAATAGAGTCATTATCCTTAAAGGCCATTGCTTTTATGTAGTCTCTGCCAATATTATAAAATGTCTGATCGTCAATTTTATCATCTCTTGTCAAAGATAAACTTGCATGAAAAATAGGTTCATTTTTTAATTTTAATGAACCATTTTTATCTTTTTTATTTTTAGTTTTTGTTGTCCTATTAATAAATTCTAATATTTCTTTTTTTGAAAACTTTTGTAAATCAGGGTCAAGAATTCTTGCATTTCCATCTTTTATTTTTTCAAAATGGTAATCAATTACACGTGAAAAATGTTTAGATGGAAGTATTCTTGAAATCATAAAATATTTATAATTTTATTAATAATTCGTTTAATAATTTGAAAACATCTTCATATTTATTATTTATTTCTTTCAAATTATTTTTGTCTTTTGATGTTAACCAGTTATTATTTTCAATGCTATTTATTTTTTTTGCTATTTGATTTATGTTTATTCCTGATTTACGTAATTCATTTCTTAACTTTAAAATTTGTTCAGAAATGTTAATAAATTCAAATTTTTTTATTCCTTCTACCATTAATAATCTTCCATAAGAAGATGTTTTTTTATAAAATTTATTTGCATTTTTTAAAATAATTTCTTTTTCCTGCTTACTTACTCTTATCACAATAATAAATTCTCTTTTGTTTCCTTTTGGTCTTCCACCTTTATTTATTTTATTTTCTTTATCTGATTCCATATTAAAATTTATTTTTTTTAAAACACGAGTCGCCGAGTGTTTAAAATATATTATCAATTCCCGATTAGGGCAAGATGGCAAAAATGCAATTTTTGTCAGTTAATGTGCATACATTAACTACATCTTGCCCCTATTAGGTTTATTTTTATTTTGATTACAAAATTAAAAATATTATTGAATATTCAATAATAATAATTATTTTATTTAAATGACATAAAAACATTGTAATATGAGTAAATATAGGCTATACATTTATAAATAATATGTTTTAAATGT
>Ga0182021_10002020_pt1 | contig 23650 bp, 24 predicted proteins | sample 612E3MmetaG_FD_120493 | JGI IMG/M metagenome (GOLD analysis project Ga0182021, IMG submission 120493) | Permafrost microbial communities from Stordalen Mire, Sweden - 612E3M metaG (Illumina Assembly) | ecosystem: Environmental > Terrestrial > Soil > Wetlands > Permafrost | place: Sweden... | reverse complement strand
TTGGAACTCAGTCGCTATCGCGTCACTGAGGTCGAGCAGGTCGCTGGCGTAACCGGTGAAAAACATTTCGGACTTACCTTCATAGGGGTCGCCACGGTGTTCGGTGTTTAGTTTCTCCAGGTTAACGGTAACGCCGACCCCCGCCAGCTGTCTTTTAACTTCGTCGGCTACTGACTGCAGAAGGCTGATGTTTTCGGGGTAGCTGAAGGTCATAGTGAATCCGTTAGGGTAGCCGGCGTCCGCCAACAGTTTTTTGGCCGCCGTTTGGTCGAAGGCGGGTCGGACAATGTCGGGGTTGTAGCCGGGAATGTCTTTGACCACGATCTGATCGGCCGGCGTGCCTTTGGCGCCTATCGCCTTAATGAAAGCGTCAACGTCGATGGCTTGGTAGATAGCCTGGCGAACCTTTAGCTTTTGCAACGGGCCAACATGATTTTGGACGTTGAACACGAAGCTGAAAACGGTCGGGTCGTCAATGTAGAACGGATAGTATTTACCCTTAAGCGAGTCGGCAACGGCGATGTCGGAAAAGGTCGCTAGGTTCACTTTGCCCTGTTTGAGCGCGGCGGTCATAGCGGTATCGTCGCCGAAAACGCGGAAGTGAAGCTCTCGCGTGTAGACGTGGCCGCCCTGGTATTGATCGAACGCGACCAAGTCGGCCGCGTCGGCGGTGTTCTGGCTGCCCGTTTTTAGGGTGTAGGGGCCGGTGCCGGTTATCGCCGTGCCCGGAGAGGACGACTTACTGTCAACCACATACAGGAAGATCAATTTGTTGAGCAGTATGGGGTCGGGGCTGTCGGTGGTGATTTTGACCTGGTTGGTACCGACCACATCAACCGACTTAACGGTTGAGGCGAACAGATCGCCGTAGGGTTTGCCGCGGGCTTGTTCGACGCTAAATTTGACGTCGGCGGCGGTCATGGTTCGGCCGGAGTGGAATTTCACGCCGGGCTTGAGGTTGAAGATCCAGGTCGAGGTATCGGGGTTGGTCCAGCTGGTAGCCAGATTGGGGACTATTTTGCGGTCACGGTAAGTAACCAAACCCTCGAAAATTTGCTCGTTGTAGGTGTACGCGTCGACGCCAAGGTCGGAGTTGGGAAAGTAAGTGTTTAGCGGGCCGGCGATCACGCCGTAAGTCAGGCTGGGGATGTCTTTTTTGGCGGTGGTTGTCGGCTTTGAGAAGAAAATGCTCCAGACGGACAAGCCGATAGCGGCTAAGACCGCCGCGACGATAATACCCCAAATAAGCCAATGTATTTTGGGCGCGGGGGTTTCTTCGACGATTGGCGGCGTGACTGTTTGTGGGGCGTCGGTGGTAATCATAAATTTTTCCTATGCTATGAGTTCATTATAGCATAAGGGGCATAAGAAAAGAGACAAGCCTCGAGGCTTGTCACTAATCCTAAACCGGGGTTACTATTCTGCCGGAGCTTCTTCGGCGGGGTGGGCGGTCTTTATATGTTCATCGAGCATTTCTTGATTGTCGCAGACCATGCCGCACTTCTCGCAGGTGCATTTGGCGTCTTCGGGCATAGTGTCCATGGCTTCCGCGCCGGTCGCGTCGGTCGCTTCGGTCGCTTCGGTAGCCATACCATGGACGTCGGCGACGTGGGCGTTCAGCTCTTCCTCGGTCATAAATTTAGCGTCACACATTTTACAGGCGAATTCTTGGTCCATAATAAATAATTCCTTTTTAGATTTGGTTCGGTTGTTGTTTTTGTATTGGTAGATATTTGGCGGGAGTTTAGCTCCTTTTAAACAATTTTATTATAGCAAAAGCGCGATAATAGCGGTAGATAATTTGGAAAAAAGATAAGCGCCCGGCGAGAGAGACGCGGTGTCTTCTCGCCGGGCGCGGGGTCGATGGAATCAGTTGTTCTTGAGGGCCGGGTCGGTGACCAGCTCCATCTTGAAGGCGATGACCTCGTCTTTGGAGCTGACCGCTACGCGGGCGATCACGCCACCGTCATTGAGCCATTCGAACAGGGTTGGACCGAGGTTGCTCTTGCCGAATTTGGCGATTAGCTCGGCGCGGAACGCGGCCGCGAGCAGGCTCGGGTCGGTCAGCGCGTCGGCGCCGGTTCGGGTAGAGGAGTAACGGTCTCCGTCGCGGTAGTAGTCGACCAGCACCGAGGTGTCGGCGGAGCGGGTCGGACGCGCGGCGAGGCGCGAGCGGGTCAGCTCGTAGACGCAGCCGATGATGACGGCGAGCGTTATGAGTCCCAGGATCGCGGTGACGAGCACGGGCATGCCGTTGTTGGACACTGATTCCCCTTTGGGGTTGGGTACTGCCGCGGAGTGATTCCGAGGTCATCTATAATAATAACACAAAAAGCTTGAGTAATCAAGCTTTTTTGTTAAGAATCCGACCTAGTGTTTTTTGCTTTTGTCCGCGGATAGCAGCAGATAGATGATCGGCAGGATTCCGGCGGTATTCAGGATGAGGATGGCCGTGAACCAGCCGGTTTGGCCGGCGCGAGCCGAGCGCCAAAGGCCGAGCGATTTCCAGACGACGTCCCATAGAGCGACGGTCAGGATGATAAAAATTAGTCCGGGGTGGTTTTGAAGAATGATGTCTCTCATGAATATCATTATAGCACGAATGTGGTTATCGGTCAAAGCTTACAGCTATTAGGGGTTGACAGTATTATTAATTTATGATATTGTAAAGAACGTTGCCATAACGGTAGCCGTCATTCAACAATGGATGACGTCGCACCTTTCAAGGACGTGATTTTAATGAGTTCACTCAACAAGCGACTCGTCACCTTCGTAGCCGCGCCCGGTCTTTTCCTCGGCATGATGCTGGTGGGATCGACCGCCAGTGCGAGCTCCGGCGCGACTACGGTCGCCCAGGCGAGTTCGAGCCCGATCGCGATCTGTGTCAACAAAACTACCGGGGCAATGCGCTACCGGGGTAATGTTGCGTGCGGATCAACCCAGTTCTCGCTGGTCATCAACCAAACCGGTCCTAAGGGCGCTACTGGCGCACGAGGAGCAACCGGAACTCGTGGTCTCACCGGCCTCACCGGCCTGACCGGGCTCACCGGAGCCAACGGTACCAATGGTACCAATGGCAAAGACGGCTCTCCCGGACCCCAGGGTCCGCAAGGCGCTACCGGAGTCGGAACTCCTGGCCTAACCGGCCAGACCGGGCTCACAGGAGCCAAGGGTACCAATGGTATCAACGGTTCTGACGGCTCTCCCGGACCTCAGGGTTCGCAGGGCGCTACCGGAGCAACCGGAGCTACCGGAGCTACCGGAGCCGCAGGACCTCAGGGTTCGAGTGGTATCAACTCACCACTCGTCTTCGGTCCGTACAACTCGAGCTCGACTGATTCGAGCGTGTGCGGCGACGACTGGGCGACCGATACCTATACTCGGACGTACACCGTTACGCCACACACAAACGGCTCGTTCGACGTAACCGAGCTGTACAGAGGTACGTTCACCACGCTCGCCGGGAACACGCCCGATTACACGACCGGTACGACCTGTGGGGCACTTGCCGCGGGCATTACAGGTACGTTCTACGGGAGCTACGCGATAACCGTCTCGGCATCCGCCGACTTCAACTTCACGGCGACCTGCCAGAGCGGCTGCACGACGAACCAGTTCTTCAGCACATTCTTCGCTAAATCAGCTACATGGTTCAGCGATGGCGGTGCTCGCGACTACGCGTGGCAGTTCTACTACAACTCCACAACGCCGAGCAACGGATCGTGGAAGAACACCGACCACGGCAACAGCGGCAACATCACGACGGCAACCAGCTAACGTTTAGACGTTAGCCGCATCCGTCAGGGTGGTGAGGATTTATCCTCACCACCCTTTTTCTTTTTTTATAACTAATCGGTGGCGCCATTATCGCGAAAAACGTTCCGAAGCGGACGCCAGAATAAATGTTGATAATAGCCGGTCACTGATGACCTCAAAAAGTAAAAAGCCTCCTCCGCGGTTGCGGAGGAGGCTCAAGTTGGGCGGCCGTCCAAATGGGCGGTCGCGGGGGTTTTACTTGCGGAAGAGGAACGAGCAGCCGCCGCCCCAGCCGTCGCCCCGCCAGAAGAGGTACGCCCCGCCTGCGACGACGACCGGCACGTAGCGGTCGCCGCACGGGTGGAGCCATTGCTTCTCGACGAAGCCGACGAGGATCAAACCGGGGTGAGCCCGGCCGACCACGAGGGTTTCTTCCGGAGTCGGCCGGTGAAGGCCGAGCCGGGTTGCCATGGCGAGTATCTCGTCATTGGTGACGTTACGCCTGTAGGGGCCGAGGATGGCGTACTCGTTGGTGACGACGCCGGTCAGTCCGGGCAACCGCAGGAAGTTATGACCGGTGAGATGCTGGCGAGCGTAGGCGCTCGCGCAACCGTTCCGGACGTGCTGCTCGAGGGTGAGCCCGTAGTCGACCGTCGCCGTTAGCTCGAGCGTCGGAACGCTCAGAATCGGTGGCTCCTGACGGACGAAGGACCAGGCGGCGGCGCGAGCCGCCGCGCGCATCTGGTCGGGACCGGCGTTGAACAGCTGATCGGCCGTGATTCCGAACTCGACGACAGCGGCGGAGAAGTGATCCAAGAGCTGTGCCTGGAACTCTTCCGACCGTCGCAGCGTTTCGCTAGTCACATTTTTCGTCATGACAGCTCCCTACTCTGATCGCCGCGCTCTGATGGGCAACGGCAAATGCAAGTAACAGTCGTTTCAAAGAACAATATTATAGTAACATCCTCGGTACTTATTTGTCAACATTATGATCAAAAAGCATCTCCGGCTATTCCCCCCCTTAAAAAGTAAAAAGCCTCCTCCGCGGTTGCGGAAGAGGCTCAAGTTGGGCGACCGTCCAAATGGGCGGTCACGGGGATCCGATAAACTACTCGCAGACGCAGAGAACCAGGCTGCGCGGGTACCACGCGTCGTCGGCCAAGAGGAGGCTCAGCCGACGGTAGGCGCCATCGCACCAGAGGTACGAGACGACGACGTTGTCGTCACGATCGACGCAGGTAGAGGCCCACTCGACAACGTCGTCAGTGCCATTCCACCCGTTACTGCCGTAGAACGCCAGTTCGTAGGCGGTGGCCAGGACGAGCGTCTTGCCGATGCGTCGGCCTTCAACGCTGAGGGCGGCCGCGAGGTCGCCCTCACGGTAGGTGCCGCTCATGCGGAGAAGATGGAACGAGCCGCGGACGCGGTCACCCTTGTTGGTCCACCGGTCGTTGAATTTCGAGTCGAACAGCTCGCTGACGGAGTTGAACCGACCGACATTAACGAGGTCGGCGAAGGCCGCCGCCTCGGGGTGATTGCGGCGCATGGCGTTGGCCACCTGGGCGGCGTGCGCCTTGTCACTCATTGCCGACCGGAAGTCCTCGTCGGTGACTTCGAGCGCCCGCATAATACGGACGAACTCGAAGACCGCGCCGAGGCCGGACAGGAGGTCGCTCTTGGTGCTACGACGACTGGCCATGTCTCCTCCAGGAGACTAGGGGCATGTCCCTCACCACTTTGTAAAAACGTGGCATGAGACTCGCCTGTGAGTAATAATCGTGTCAAAGAACATTATAATAGTAACATAAATAAGTGCTGTTGTCAATATGCAGAGCTTAAACTCAACCTTGAACTGCAACACAAGCATTAAAACAAAGTAGGACACCGTATTCGGTTACACTGGGAGTTGCAACTAACCAGTAAACGAAAGGAATAACGGTGCCCTATACACAGTTTAACCGACACACTCGTAGCGAGCTAGGTGCTTTGCTTCGGGCAGGTCTTGGCGACACAGACATCGCCCAACAGTTAGGTAAAGATCGGACTACCATCTGGCGAGAGAGAACTCGAAATAAAACGGCTAACAAAAGTGGTTACAATGCGGCCACAGCTCAAGCCAATACCAAGGAGCGGCGGAAAGAAGCCAAGAAGAACGCCTTTAAGCTCATCCCGGAATGCCGACTAGCAAAGTATTGCGAGGCGGCGCTCAGATATGGCTACTCCCCGAAACAGATAGCGGGCAGGCTAAAGTTTGTCTTGGGAGTGAGCGTCATATCTCACGAAACCATTTACCAATGGGTCTATGAGGAAAGAAAAGACCTCAAGAAGTACCTCAGGCGCAAGTGCAGCAAGTATCGCCGCAAACGCGGTACCAAGGCTAGAGCCATGGCTCGTGAAGCTCAACCTAAGCGGAGAATCGACGAACGACCGGCTGAAGTTGAGGCCAGAAGCCGGATTGGAGACTGGGAGGGAGACACCGTGGTCGGTTGCGGCCATAGCGGCTGCATTGCCACTTTGGTCGAGCGCAAAAGTGGTTATCTTGAGGCCGTTAAGCTAGAGCGACCGTCCGGCGAACTCATGGTGGAAGCGGTGGCTAAATCTCTCTCCGGCAAGATCGCTCACACTCTAACTTTAGATAATGGCACCGAAATGGCTTTTCACGAAGCCATGGAGAAACGAACTGGGGCGACGGTGTATTTTGCATACCCGTATCATTCCTGGGAACGCGGCACTAACGAAAATACCAACGGTTTGCTCCGCCAGTATTTTCCAAAGAAGAGCTCGTTTGAAATGGTGATTCAGACCGACATTGATTCGGCCGTCAGAAAGATTAATAATAGACCTAGGAAGCGACTTGGTTACATGTCGCCGCGCACGGTGTTTTACTCACGTGTTGCAGTTCAAGTTTGAATCTACCGATCGGGCATGCTGCGCCGGGTGTGTGCTCTGTGAGTTTATACAAGTTATTTGTACAAACAATTTGTATAAATTTTAGTGGGGTAGTGTGTGCAGAAAGACCTCATTCAACCTTGAATCTAGCCGGTAACGTAGAGGTTTTTCTTTTTAACGGCGGCGGCGCGCTCTCCGCGACCGGCCGGCCAAAAAGTTACCCTCGACGTTTTGACATTGGCATCTGTATATATTAGAATATATAACGTCGTTCAACCCGGAAATTGAACCATGCGGGTTGATCTTTTCGAAGTCTCCCAAAGAGAAGGGATCCGGGCATGACGGCGAAAGCCACTGTCCAACTGAGAAAGTTCCGCCCCGACATCGAAGGGATGCGCGCGGTCGCGATCGTTCTAGTAGTCCTCAGCCATGTCGGCTTTGGATTTCCGGGAGGATTCATCGGGGTCGACGTATTCTTCGTCATCTCGGGGTTTCTTATCACCAGGCAGCTCATGGGCGAGCAACACAAAACCGGCCGCATTTCGTTCGCCGGTTTCTACGCTCGCCGCGTGCGCCGAATTCTACCGGCGGCTACCACCGTGCTGGTCGCGACATTGGCCGCCTCGTGGGCTTGGGTTTCGCCGCTCCGGCTGCGGGACATCGGTTTTGACGGTCTGTTCTCGGCGTTTTCCGGTATCAATTACCGGTTGGCGCAGCAAGGGACTGACTATTTCGCCGGCACCTCGCCCTCGCCCTTTCAGCACTACTGGTCGCTGGCGGTTGAGGAGCAGTTCTATCTGCTCTGGCCGCTGTTACTGGTGGTGGCGATTTGGCTCGGGCGCAAGTGGCGTCAAAGCGATCTGACTGTCAGCGTTATGCTACTCGCCATCATCGGCGGGTCGCTGTACCTGTCGGCCACGATTACGCGGTCCGCTCAACCCTGGGCGTACTTCGGGCTTCACACGCGCGCGTGGGAGCTGGCGATTGGCGCTCTGGTGGCGGTTACGGCCGGCGTGCTCTCCAAGACGCCAAAGCCGGTCGCGGCGCTGCTCTCATGGAGCGGCGTCGCGGCCATCGGCTACTCGGCCGTCGGCTTCACCAGCTCGACGCCGTTCCCCGGCGTCATGGCGCTGTGGCCCGTACTGGGCTCCGCGGCCGTGATTGCCGCGGGTTGCGCCGCGCCGAAGTTTGGCGCGGAGGTACTGCTGGGACGAAGCTTGCCGCAATATCTGGGCAAGATCTCGTACTCGTGGTATCTGTGGCACTGGCCGGTGCTGATCATCGCCCCCGATTTTCTGGGACGTGACCTGACAGTGGCCGATCGGGTGTGGCTGATCGCGGTATCGCTGATTCTGGCGAGCGTGAGCTACTACATCGTCGAGATGCCATTCCGCGAAAACCGGTCGCTGGTCTTGCGGCCCATGAAGGGTTTGCTGGTCGGCGCCGAGTTCATCAGCGTATCGGTCATCGCGGCGACATTACTGGTAACGGTGTTGTCGCCGGACATGGGGCCGGTAAAGCTCATCAACAGCCAACCCGTCGGCAGCGTCGAGAGGTTGGTCGCCGAGGCGGCGCATCTGAAGAAGTTGCCGCCCGAGGTGGTGGCTTCATTGGGCGCCGCGTCAGAGGACTCCGGCGAGGGCTGTATAGCTAATCGTGAGGAGACCAAGCCTATTGTCTGCTCGTTCGGTGACATCACGTCGAGCAAGCTGATGGTGGTCTTTGGTGATTCTCACGCTCGCCAGTGGCTTACGGCTCTGGATATCATCGCCAAGAAGCACCATATCCAGATCAAAGTCTACACGAAAGCAGCCTGTACTCCCGAGAACTACACCAACAAGGATTACGTTCTTCAGCGGCGGTATGTTGAGTGCGAGCAATGGCGTGTTTCAGCGGCAACTGAGATCATTCAGTTGCACCCCGCGTCCGTGATCCTCGGCTCGATGATCTATGAGGGTCTGACCCGAGGTGCCGTGTCATCTGCTGTCGCTAAGTTGACATCAGACGGAACGCGAGTAGCCATACTGGAAGACACGCCGGATCCATTCATCAACATACCGAGCTGTCTGAGTAAGCACCCCGACGACGCCCGCGAATGCGCGATCGCCCGTAAGAGAGCGATTTACCTGCCTGAGCTGAGGCTTGAGCGCCAGAAGGGAGCGCTGGACGCGGGAGCGTTGTTTATCGATCCTGTAGCCTGGTTCTGCACGGACATCGTCTGTCCCGCAGTAATCGACAACAAGGTCGTTTATTTCGACGCCAACCACGTCACCGCCACCTACGCCCGCTGGCTCGCGCCCAAGCTCGAGGAGGCTCTGAAGCCGATTCTCGGCTAGCGCGCCGCCCTTCCGTCTTCCGACGGAGGGGCTTTTTCTTTAGTGCAAATAAAAATGCGGCAGAGAGGCTTTTGGCCTCCCCACCGCTTGGTTGGGGGTCTTGCGACTTACGGGCTCTGGCCGTCGCCGTTGGCGGCCGTAGCGGCCGTTTTGGCGATGGTCACGAACTTCTTCGGGTCGCCCATGACGAGTGACAGCAGCAGAACGCCGATTGCCACCACGCAGGTTACCGGGCAGAGCAGGACGGCGAGAACCGTTTGCTGGATTCTCTTGTCGAGCCGGGTGCCCTCGGCGCCGGAGTTGATCCAGCCGCTGAGCGCGAACGCTCCGAGCCAGGCGACGAACGCCAGCCAGAAAGCGAGGTAGAACGTGTCCGAGACCGTGACGGCGCCCGACAGGATCAGGTAGATCCCGATGGAAGACGCGGTGAAGGTCACGGTACCGAGCAGGTAGTGAAACGCCTTGGCGACCGCGAAGCCCAGGGGCAACACGTCACGGTGGAAGATGGCGTGCAGGTTGCCCCACAGCCAGCGCCGCCGTTGCGCCAGGAACGCCTTCCAGGTCCACGGACTGGTGATCTGGATGTACTCGTGGAACCAGCCCCAGCTGAGACCCTGGTGCGCGGCGTTCTCGCCGAACACCAGATCCTCGGACGCGATGACGGGGTAGTCCCAGGTCACTTTGTCCTCGGTTTGGCCGGTGACACAGAGACCTTCGCCGTGCACGTAGATCGGCTTCTGCAACACGCCCTGCGTGAGACTGCAGTAGAACATACAGGCGAGAGTTCGCAGGTCGTCCAGGTGGGAGAGGACGACGTGCTTGAACGGGCCCTGGCCGTACTGGACGCGGGGCGCGGTGATCCCTTGACACAAGTCGTAGTCGGCGGCGAATGCCGTGGCGACGTACGCCTTGGTCGGTTCGACATCGTCGTCGAGGAAGAGGATCTTCAGGTCGGCGGTGTTGAGGCCGGCAGTGCTTCGCAGCCGCCTGGCATACTCGAGCGCGCGTGCCTTGTAGCTGGCACGGCACTTGAAGTCGGCCGGGACGGTGACGACGCGAGTGGCCTCGGGGTAAGTGTCGCCCTGGCCCGGTTCGTTGACGACCCAGACCTCGAGCGGCATCGTGAGCGGATTTACCGCGTCCTCCCAGTAACTGCGAACCTTGCGGATGATCTCGTTCACCCGGTCCTGCTCGCGCCCGGTCGTGGTGACCTGGACGATCAGGCGGGTGAACTTGCCATCGGGTGCGCGTTTGAACCTGAGGTGTGCCCAGAGCTCGCCGAGTAGTAGGAACGCTACTTCAACGATGGGTACCAGGAAGAAAGCGAGCGCGAGCCAGGCCATCAGTTGCCTCCAAGAGAGTGGTTGGTCTGACGTACCGCCGCGATCAGCGGCGAGTCGTGACCGGCTTCGGCCACGAATTTGAGCCACGCGTTGGTGTCCTTGGGGAGGCAGACGCCTCCGTAGGGGCCGAGGTTACGCGTGCCGTACAGGGAATTCCACATCCCTTCGGCGCTCAGCGCGGTGATCTCGAACGCGGTTTCAGGGTCGATGCCCAAAGCTTCGGCCAGGACTCGCAACTCGTTGAAGAATGAGATCTTCGCCGCGTTGAAGAGGTTGCTGGCGTATTTCTGAAGCTCGGCTTCTTCATTGCTGATCACGTAGATCGGCGCGGAGAAGCGCTCGAACAGAGCGCGAAGACGCTTCTCGGTGTCGGCGTCATCCCCAAGTAATCCCAGAGTGATCACGCGCGGCGCAGAGAAATCCTCCGTCGCGAGATGAGCCCGGAGATACTCGGGGTTGTACGCTACGCCGAAATCGACGCCGGCTTTTCGCCCCGAAGCGAACTCCAGGGCGGGGATCAGCGTCGACTTCATTGTTCCCGGCGGGATCGTGCAGCGCACGACCACCGTCAGAGGGCGGGTTGCCTCGTGAATTTTGGCGCCGACCGATTCGCAGGCTTTGATCAGACTGCTCAGGTCAATGCCGGTTTCGGTAGTCGGCGCGGAAACGGAGATCATCACGAAGTCGGTATCGGTCATGGTCATGTCATTCGGGTGATGCGCACGGTGACCGGCGGCTCGTAGCACTTGGAGCCTATCCGAGCAGGTATCGACGAAAGTGACGTCAAGACCATGGGCTTGGAAGCCCATTCCGGTAGCGTGTCCCACCACCCCTGATCCGATGATTAGGATTTTGGCCATGTGAGACCTTTCTGCTGGTTGTGAATGAACTAAAACGCTCCGCTTCTTAGCGGGGCCATTGAATATATTACAGTAATAGATTTTTATAACAATTACTCTAAGGTCGACGCATCTCTGTTTGAGCGATTGTTAATGCCATCCGCCGCGCGCGTCAACCCCTTTCGGGGTGGCTTGGAGGTTTTTCTTTTTAGGGCGACATTTCTGGTAATCTTCCTCGATAACATCTCTTATTCCCATTGGTTGCTCAGAGCAACTAGTCACGAGGGAAGAAACTGGTTGCTCTGAGCAACCAGTTAAAAAAAATGATGCCAAGGCGCGCGGCGACGCGCTCTCCGCGACCGGCCGGCCAAAAAGTTACCCTTTATCGATAGGAATATCGCTAGGAATATTTTTGAGAATATCGGCCAGATCAATTCCCTTTTCCATGACCGGTCGCCATAAGTCGCCGACGCGTTTGAGGCGGCGAACGGCGTTGGTGATGTCGAAATCGGTCGGTTTAAGTTTTGAGTTAACCTCATCCCAATGGAGCGGCATCGACACGGTGGCGCCGGCGGTCGGCCGCACGGAGTACGGCGCGGCCAGGGTTTGTCCGGAACGGTTTTGCAAAAAATCCAGGTAGACTCGGCGCTGGCGTTTTTCCGGCAGACGCAGGACGCTGGTGATCTTGGGCAGCCGTTTATTGACCTCAAGAACTATCAGATGCGCCAGATTTTTGGCTTGCTCGTCGGTGTATTTGGCGCCCAGCGGAATATACAGGTGAAGGCCGGTTTTGCCCGACGTTTTCGGAAAGATCGGTATTTTCCATTCGTCGCAGACCTGTTTTACGACCAGCGCCGTTTCAACGACCTTCGCGAAACTCACGCCTTCGGGGTCGAGATCGATGACCGCCCAGTCGGGCTTGTCCAAGTGTCCGACGCGCGAGTTCCAGACGTTTATTTCCACGCAACCGAGTTGAATCATATAAAGCAGGGTTTCGAGCTTGTTGCCGACTAGCCAATTGATGTCGGCGTCGTTGGATTTCGAGAATATTTCGGTGTGAGGCGCCCAGGCGGGCAGATGCTCGTTGTTCTTTTGATAGAACGATTCGCCGGTAATGCCGCCCGGCATTCTGTTGAGCGAACAGGGCCGGTCTTTAAGATAAGGCAAAATGTAGCTGGCGACCGCGACGTAGTATTCCATGAGGTCGCCCTTGGTGTAGCCGCGCCCGGGGAAGTAAACTTTGTCGAGGTGGGTGGGCTCAAATGGTAGCTTAGGGAGTTTGAGGTCGACGGTAGCCGAGGCCGACTTTGGCGCCGGCGGCGGCGTCGGGTCGATGGCTTTGGCGCGCTCGCGCCGGACCTCGGCGGGCGCCTTGTCATCGCGCAGGCCTTTGTAGCTGGGGTGGCGCATCTGGCCGCCCGAAGTCCACTCGGAAAACTCCATTTCACAGACCAGCTCCGGTTTGACCCAGTGGACAGGCGCGTTGGGCTTAACGGACTTGACGGCGGCGGTGGCGGAGGAGGCATTGGTGACGACGGCGGCGGCGAACGGCGAGGTTTTACGCTCCAGCTTGACCAGCCGGTCGCGCAGGGCGCGCCGCTGAGCGTCGGGGATGCCGCCGCCGGAGTGGCCGGCGTAAACCAGGCGGCCGTCGTCGTAGACGCCGACCAGTAGCGAGCCCAGATACTGCCGGCCGCCGCGCGGCTCGGTGTAACCGCCAATGACCAGCTCCTGGCGCAAGTGCGTTTTGACTTTCAGCCAGCTGTCGCCGCGCTCGCCCTCGCGGTAGGTCGACGCGCCATCTTTGGCCACCATGCCCTCCAGGCCGCGCCGTCGCATCTGGCGGAACAGCGCGGCGCCGTCGCCGTCGACGTGGTCGCTGTAGCGCAGCGTACCGCCGTGGTTGCCGGACTGCTCGCCGTCCGACGGCAAAACGCTCTTTAGCAACGCCTTGCGCTCGCGTAGCGGCAGGCCGCGCACGTCGTGGCCGTCGCACCATAAAATATCGAACAAATAATAAACCAAAGTTCCTCGCGGATCTTTGTTCCAGTTTTGTAGCCACTCGAAGTGGGGCTTGCCGGTTTGGTCGATGACTACTATCTCGCCGTCGACTACCGCGTCACGCTTGAGCGCGCGCAGGGCTTCGACCATCGGCGGGAATTTGGCGCTAAAGTCGTTGCGCGCCCGCGAGCTCAGCCACACTTCTTTACCCTCTTTGCGCGCTATCGCCCGGTAGCCGTCCCATTTGATCTCGAACAGCCAGCCATTACGGTCGAACGGCGCCGCGACCATAGTACACAGCATGGGATCGACCGGCCAGGGCGCGGCCGTCTTGGGGTAGTCTTTCAAATCTATCTCACTCCCCTTCCCGATTTCGTCCAACGTCAAATGGCTCTTGACCGATTCGGCTTGCTGCCGCACGTCGGCCTCGCTCGCGAACTCGTCGCCCTTTTTCACCAATAGCCACGAATTGTCCTTCATGCCGGCGCCGTGCATTTTGATGAGCGCGAACTCGCCGTGCAATTTTTCGCCGTGCAAAATGAAGGTCAGATGTCCCTTTTTCAATTCCGCCCGCAGGGTTTTTTCTTCTTCGGCCGGATCGCCTTTGCGCGCTTCGTACCAGCCGCGATCCCAAATGATGACCTCCCCCGCTCCGTAATTGCCCTCGGGAATAACGCCTTCGAAGTTTCGGTACTCCAGCGGATGATCTTCGACGTGAATGGCCAAATGATGCTCGTGCGGGTTCATGGTCGGCCCTTTGGGCACCGCCCAGCTCTTGAGTACGCCGTCCAACTCTAACCGGAAATCGTAATGCAGACTCGAGGCTTGATGCTCTTGGATCACGAAACTCAGCCGGCGCTTCCGCGCCGCCGGCCGACCCGCCCCGCGTTTAACCGCCGGCGGCTCCGGCGTCGCGTCGAATGATCTTTTGGCGGCGTACTTATCCAGACTCACGGGGCTAACCCTTCAAGCTGGCTTGCAATACCGCCATGAGATCTTTGGCCGAGGTGGCTTCGCGTTTGTGAGCGGCTACTTTGCTCGGTTTTTCACCCTTAATCTTCTTCTTGATCATTTCTTCCAATTCTTCGGTGTAGGTATCGTGCAAATCTTCGGGAATAAACGGCCGGGTCTCTTGTTTTATGATCTTCAGCGCCATTTCCAGCTCTTTAGCCGTCACGTCTTTATCGGTCGGAAAACGCATTTCGCCCGGCTCGCGCAGATCGGTGGGATAACGAATTTGTTCCAGCACCAACGCGCGGCCAACCGGCTTTATCACCGCCACGTGCTCGCGCTCGTGCATGACGAACTTGGCCAGCGCCGACTTGCCGGACTTTTCCAGCGCGGCGCGCAGCAACGCGTAGGCCTTATCACCGCCCTTGACCGGCTCCAAATAGTACGGCTTCTCAAAGTAGCGCATGTCAATGTCGGCCTCTGCGACGAACTGCAGAACGTCGATGGTTTGAGTCTTTTCGATGTCAATGCTGTCCAAATCTTTCTTGGTTAGCACCACATAGTCACCTTCTTGATACTCGTAACCTTTGACGATGTCGTTCCAGGGAATTTCCGCGCCGTCCGCCCGGCAAATGCGCGCGTAGCGAATGGGCGCGTGGTCGTCCTTGTGCAACATGTCGAGGTCAATGCCCTCGCGGGGGTTAGTGCCGCTGTACAGGCGCACCGGAATGTTTACTAATCCAAAGCTAATTGATCCGTTCCAGATAGGTCTCATAATACTCTTATGTTACCATATCTTTCTTTTATTTTAGAGTCACGGTCAGCTTTTTGCCCAGACCCGCGGCGACCTTCTCGAGAAAATCCAAGGACGGGTTGTAATTACCCGATTCAAACCGCGCTACCGCGGCCTGCTTAGTGCCGATTTTTTCAGCCAATTGCGCCTGCGTTAGACCCTCGTGATTCCGCGCGTCTATCAGCAACGAAATTATCTGGTACCTAAAGGCTAGCCGTTCGTATTCTTCACGAACCGCCGGATTCGTAAGCAGCTCTTCTTTAACTGTTTTCCAAGTTTCCATGACTACAATATAACTTATAAGTTATAAGTTGGTCAAGGTGCTTCGTCTTATAGCAATTATTCCGTGCAACAGAGAGCCGCCTATACTTCTCGACACTAGGAAACTAAGTCCTAGAACTTTGTTTCCTAGTTTTAAAACGCATAACCAACTGCCGGTTAATCGCTCCATTCTATTTCTCTAACAATTCCTTGATGGCGCCCAAATAGTAGTCGTGCCAACCCTGATCAATGTCCGCCGCGTCGTCATCCGGCACGTTCGTTTGGTCCAACTCGACCGTCGTCACGCCGTCCTTTTCGCTCAAGCGAAACTTCAGCTTCGACGGCTCGGGGCTACTGGCGGAAACTGTAGCTGTCGCAACCGGTGCCGTCGGTTAGGTAGGGCTTGAGATACGGTTGAATGGTGGTTTCGCCCGCACGCGGCAACTCCAGGCACTGGATGGGCTGGATGTTATTGAGGGCCTGGACCTCGCAAACGTTGGTCGGTTGCAAGACATTGGAGCCAATGCTGATACGCCCGCCCGGCGTCAGAGTTTCCAGCGCGCCCGGCGGTAATTGCGAAATGATGTCGCCGCAGCCGTAGAGAGTAATAGTGCGGTCGGTGTTGTTGATGACCGTGACGCCCGGTCCCGGGGTAAAAGCCAAGACCAAAAACAAACCGAAGCCTACGGCTAGGACGATGCCAACCAATTTGCCGCAGTATTTAACGTTTGTCCAGTCGATCATGGGCGATTATTCATTGGTTATATAATTGCTAATTATAGCAGAGCATAAGCGCTGTACCTAGAGAAAAATTACGCGCGCTAAACATTTTTTGCCTGTCGACGAAGGAGTCGCAGCGCCACGCCGCCGGGAATAATGGGCAGCCAGAAAGTGATTAACCGATACATGAGGGTGGCGGCCGCGGCTTGCGGCAGACTGAGGCCGGTGGCAACCAGACCGAAAGTCAGGACGGCCTCGGTGGCGCCGACGCCGCCGGGCGTCGGCGCGATGCCGCCCGCCAGCGTCGACAGCACGTAGACGACGAACACGTCGGCGAAAGCGACCGAGGTGCGGATCGACTCGACCGAGGCCAGTAGCGCGGCGGCCGAGATCACGGTCATCGCCAGCGACCCGAAAATGAGCGACCACAGCTGGCGGCGGCCGCGGATGGCTTTGACGCCGGCCAACAGCTGGCGGGCCGTCGTTCGAAATGGCGGTTGGTACATGAAGGCGATGATAACGCCGGCCAGTAGCATAATGATTACCGCCGTTATTAGCCACCAGTTAGCTGTTTCCAGATGAAGCCTGGCCGTCAGCCGCGTTAGAGTCACGGGAGAAACCGAAAGCAGTAGGCCAATCGTCGTTAGCACGCCGAAGACGGTTGGCAGAAGCGCGACGACTAGTCCCCTAGCGCGGCTCAAGCCGAAGCCTCGGTAATACCAAACGGTCAGACCGATGCTACCGAGGCTAAACGGCAGAAAGTGCGACACGAACGAGCCGGCCAGTTGCAAGCGGAAGACGGTTCGCCGACTGCCCAGCCGGCCGCCGGCCGCGTATTGCGTAAAGGCGCCGGCGATGAAGCTCAAAAACGTGAGCGCTAAAGCGCCGGCCGCCCACCACCAGTTGGCGTGACCGAGCAAGCTGAGCGTGCCATTAAGCTCGTCAAGTTGCGGTATGAAGTAATACAGCCCGACCAGCCCGACGGCCAACCAAAGCGCCGACCAAGGACTGATGATCCGAGAAGACGGATTGGTTTCCAGTCGGTTTGGTCGGCGGGTTTGGGGCATCTTTTGGGGCGGTTAGACCGCTTCGGGTTGGTCGGTTTGGTCGCCGCGCAACTCGTCCAGGGTCTTTTGCAATTGGCGACCGCGGAAGAAGAAGTAAGTGAACAGACCGGCGAAGATTACGGCCAGCAAGCCTAAAATGATTTCGGTCGGTCCGGTTGGTGGCAGAATCGGCGGCTTGGGGGTCGGAGTCGGGCTGACCGGAATGGTCGGCGTCGGTGACGGGGTCGGAGTGACCGAACCGCTGGGGGTCGGGGTGACGGAACCGGACGGAGTCGGAGTGACCGAGCCGCTCGGAGTCGGGGTCGGAGTGTGCGACGGGGTCGGCGTGGGAGTGGGAGTGGGGGTCGGCGTCGGGCTGGGCGTCGGCGTTAGGGTGGCGTGGCACGTACCGTTGACGTTAACCGTGACGGACTTGGCGTGCGCGGCGGTGTCGCCCGGCCAGTTGACGCTCAAGTTCAAAGTAATATTGCCACTGAAAGTTCCGGCGATAGTCTCGCTAAGGGTGGTGGTGTTATGGGCGCTAACGGTGCTCCCGACCGGCACGGACGAGCGGTTTGAAGCGATGACCGTTAAGGCCTGACCTTCCGAAGTGTTATCGATCGTCCAACTGACAATGTAGACACTGTTGTCTTGGTCACAGCTGGCTCTACCGCTCAGGCCATAGTTCCAAGCCAGCGCCGGCGAGCTGGCGGCCAGAAGCGGCAGCGAGACGCTTAGCGCTACCAGCGGTTTCCAAAGTTTTCTGATGTTCAAAATACCCTCCGTAAAAAATTTATGGTTACAACCTATTTTAAAGTCCTAACGCTTAAAAAAGCAATAGTCAGGCTAGTTTATGCGGTTGGACTAGCCTTTGCGGCCGCGCAGTAGTTTGAAAAGCAGGACGATGACCGCGATTACCAGTATTAGATGAATAAGACTACCGCCAATGTGACCGATAAAGCCCAGTAGCCACAAAACAATTAAAACAACTACAATTGTATATAGCATAAGAACCTCCGCTATCATTGTAACAGGTTGTCGGTTGTAAAGCGTTAGCATTATACGGAAAATCAGTGTATGCTTACCATATTACAAAATATATGGAGGTAATGTTGGAAGAGCAACGACAAGTATCAACTCAGAGAACCCCAAGCGGTCAAGTAACAACCGAACGAGTGAGCACTTCTTCGGTGTCGGCGGCCAACAAAGGGGCCTTCCAATTTTACAATGTGGTTTACTACATTGTCGGTTTACTCGAGGTCATTTTGGTCATTAGACTGGCGCTAAAGATTTTGGGCGCCAACCCGAGTAGCGGTTTCGTGTCATTTATGTATTCCTTGACGGACCCGTTCGTGGCGCCGTTTGCGGGCATCTTTAACACGGCGGTAGCGAACAAGGATCAGATAGTATCCGTGCTTGAGCCGTCAGTGTTGATCGCCATGGTGGTCTACGCTTTGGTCGGTTGGGGCTTGGCGCGGCTCATCGCCGTTACTATGTCCGGCCGCGACTAGACGGCCTAAAAAATAGACTAACAATAACCCTGACTAACAATAACCCTGCGGCGGCGGGGTTATTTGATTCGATTTGGCCGCCGGTCTCTCCCTACGACTACTTCGTTTTACCACTGGTTGCTCTGAGCAACCAGTCATACGGTAAGAAACTGGTTGCTCAGAGCAACCAGTAGGTAAATAGAGATATTAAAAAGCGTGAGTTATAGGCAAAAACGTGGAGGTTTTTGCCTATAACTCATAATACCCAACAAAGTTTGAAACAATGAAAAACATCTTTAGCTGCCGCCCCGTTACGGATAAAGCCGCTTCAGTATCCGGCAAATCGCCAATGACAACCATTCGTTCGAGTCGTAGCCGGTGTTTTTGGTGGTGCGAAGTTTCCAGAGGCCGTCGGGTTGCTGGCGGTCAACCAGCCAGTTTATAGCGCGGATCATTTGCGGATCCGCCGGGGCGACTCCAATGAGCGACAGGCTGTCCAAGGCGGAAATAAGGTCGGTGAACCAAAACGGGAAGGTGAATTGTAGCCAAAAGCTAGCGGCGCGGCGGTCGGCGTAGCGGTCGGCCGCGAAGAGTCTGGACAGTAACAACTCCCCCGCCCGCCGCGCGACCGCTGACTGGCGGCGGCGCGGGAGGGCGGCGTAGGCGCGCAAAACCATGCCGGTGGCCAGGTGTGAGGACGGCTTGGTTTTGTCCGGCTCGAGAGCGGCCTCGTCCCCGGCGATGACGTCCAGGTTGCGGCCGCGCGTCCGCAGCGGGATGGCCCAACCGCCGTCGTCTTGGCGCGCGGACTCCAGCCATTCGAAAGCACGAGTCACCCGCGGGTCGTCCGCGTAGCCGGCCTTAATGAGTAGCTCCAGCGTCGCGCCCAGGTAGTAAGGCGAATATTGACGGCCGAGAATGCCCCGTAAGTCCCCCGCCGCCGTCTGAAAACCGAGCAGAAATTCGGCGGCGCGGGCGACGGCGAGGCTATCTCTGTTGAAGCCGTACATTTCTACCAAGTAGCCCAAGTTACGGAAAGTTTCGGTTTGAGCGTAGCTGTCGGCCGAGCGGTAGGCGGCCAGGCTTCCGGTCGGCCGCCATGAACCGTCCGGCTGTTGCTTGCCGATGATTTTTCGCGCGCCCGGCAGATCCCACAGCGCCTCGACGCGGCCGTCTTTCTCACCTGCCAAATCTCGGTTCGCGAAAAACTTAACGGCGGCGCTCGCGGATGATTCCAGGGGCGGCGTTGGATCGTACTTTAAGATCGACTGCCAATTACTCATATAAAGTATGTTAGCACTAAGCCGTGCTTTTTATGGCGTCTCTGACACTTTCGAGATAGGCGACGGCTTCGTCGCGAGTATTGAAAAGCCTTACCCGTCCTAAACCTTTGTTCACCCTGCTTATTAGCTTTATTACGGATACCAGCGCGTTCGAAGCGCCGAAGTCGGCCAGGGCGTCATATTTAAGACCGCCAAGTATTTTTGCCAGTTCGGCTAGCGTCGCCGTGTCGCCTATCTTCAGTATATTGAGCTCCCGCGCGTCGTATAAAATCAATCGGGGTTTGTTTTGACCGCTAAGATAGTCCAGCCCGCTATTTAGAGCCGCCTCGAGCTTTTTGGCCTCAGGAATCGTCCAGCGTCCCCTAACGGTGACGCTCAGCATATCTAGATTATTGATGGAGACCGTAAAGTTTTCGGTTTCGGCTATTACTTTCTCTGTGGTGAGTTCGGACATGGTTTTCTCTTTAAAATATTTACTTTGGACATAAGCATAATCTCTTTGGACTAATTTTAAAAGCATAGCGCGGCCACATTTAGTGACGTTAGGATATTCCGCCAAACACTAGTATTATGGAGCTATGCAAAAGCTAGACCTACCCGGTTTCGCGCCTGATACCTGTACCGAGGATGACGACGGCATCCTACATTTTGTGCTGCGGGCCAATCATACGCTCGAGCAGAATGTTATTCTCATTCAGGCTATAGACAATTATTCCGCGCGCCGAAGAGCCATTGGACAGCCGGTGCTGGTGATTGCCGACTTGAGCAAGGGAACCCATTTTTCTTTCCGCACCAAGCAACACGCCGCCCGGGAGTCTTTGCGCTTTGACGTCGACGGCCTGTGTTATGTTAGTTTTCACAATAAAACCAACTATCTGCTGCTGAAGTTGATATTGAGATTGTTTGATCCGAACCGCTTTCATCTGTCCCCTACCGTGGCCGAGGCGCGTAAATGGTTGTTCGCCTATAATACCCGCGAGCGCACCGCCAATCGTCGTCCGCCGGGTTTTGGTCTGTAGCTAGCAAAGGTCTTTAGCTAACAAAAAAGAGGGCGTGATCCCAACGAACCACGCCCTCTTTTGAATTGGAAACGAAGTTACTTGTAGTAACTCTTGACCTGGAACAGGAAGTACAGGCTGACGACCAGGCTGATGAGGCCGCTGATGAGATTGCCGACGCTGAAGTACAGTAGCGAGTAAACAAAACCGAAGACCTCGCCGTAGAGTACTATCTTCCAACCTTTGGCGTAGGACTTGTTCTTAAGGCCCGCTATCGACAGGACTAGGAACACGAACTGAATGACTAGCGCCAGGCCGGCCAACCAGTAAAGCGGGCTGACGCCCACGCCGTAAACGCCGGCGACCGCGCCGACCCAACCGTAGACGGCGAGCAAGCCGAGCATGGCCGGGACTAAGAGGACGGCCAGTACCAGGCTAACGATCCACGCGTAGTTGACGATCCATTCGCGGGCTTTGACCGGCAGCTGGAAGGGCGCTTTAGTCGTGAAATATGGCTCGAGTTTAGTTATCCATTGATCAAACATTGTTAGTAACTCTCCTTAATGCTTATGTTTTCATTTTTACACTATTTTTTCGTAACTGGCAACTAATGTTTTGAAAAAAACACTTGCAAAACTTTATATATTTGGCTTATGCTTAACATTGTAATATAAGTAGTGAGGGAAATTATGCATAAAAAGTTTATTAAATTAGCTTTGGCGTCGGGACTGATCCTAGCGCTGAACCCGGCTGTGGCTTTGGCCCAGTACAACGGGACTCCGAACGGCAAGATTTATTTTGCCAGCTCGGACAAAACGGACATACTAAGCTCCAACGCCGACGGCACCAATGTTCACGCGGTGCTCTCGACGGGCGACCCCATTTCGGTTCCGGTCGTGAGTAAAGACGGTACCAAAATCGTCTACTCTCACGCAGGTGGAACGGACATGGGTTTGTGGGTAGTTGACGTTACCGGTTCAAACAACCACCAGGTTACTTCTGTCAGCGCCGACCACAACCCCATCTGGTCTCCGGACGGTACTAAGCTTTACTTCGACAATGGCGGCGACATCTGGTCGGTAAACAGCGACGGCCTCGATGGTCGGACGCTCTTGCTTACTCACCATCTTATCAGTGACGTTAATGTCGACTTCTATGAGCCGTCGGTTTCCCCGAACGGTCTGAAGCTGGCGGTAATCGGCATCGGCGCCCGCGCAAACTACGGTGACGTTTACACCTTCTCGATCGCTAACAACACTGACCTGACTAACGTCAGTACTAACGCGGTCAAAGATGCTAACACTGGCACCGCGACTTCCTCCCTTTGGGTTGATTACTCTCCGGACGGCGCGTGGTTGGCGGTAGCGAACTACAACAGCAACAATGATGGAAGCGACCACACTCGCATTGACAAACTGCCCGTAGCCGGTGGCGCTTACACCAACGTGCTAACTACGACTGTCAGCGATAGCAGTAACTGGTTCTACTCGGAAGTGAACTGGTCTCCCGTGGGCGATAAATTTGTCACTCACAAAGACGGCATACTTGATGGCGACCCCTACTACTTGGACGGTTTGCGAGACAGCGCTTCGCAGGATTTCCTCGGTCTGCGAACGGTTTCTTCGACCAACCCCAACCCCGCTACCGGTTTCACTGACTTGACCTCCTTGGGCAACGTCGGTCCGGCTTGGTGGACCGTTGGAACCCCGATCGTAGTGATCCCGGTAACCCCCGGTTTGCCGAACGTCGGCGCGGTCAAATAAGCGACCAAACCAAAAAAACTTTCCAAATAAACACCAGATCGGCGCCCCAAAAGCGCCGATCTTTTGTTATACTTATGACTATGAAATTCATTAATAAGAATCTATTGAGTAAACGTAACCTAGTAATCGCTTCGGGTCTAACGGCCGCCGCGGTATTAGTCGTCGCGGCAGTGGTATTATCAGGCGGTTCGCCCGCTCGTCATATCGCCGCTCATCCGGTCAAAACCGCGGTCAAGGCGGCGGTAACGTCCGTCTCTCCCTCGCCTTCGGGACAGACCGCCAGTCCGGCGCCGGTCAACCGTTTAAAGATACCGGCGCTGGGCGTGGACGCGCCCATTATCAGCATCGGCCTAACTAACGATGGCAGTTTGGACGCGCCCAAGACGCTGTACCAGGTGGGCGTTTACAGCGGCGGTCCGTGGCCCGGGCAGAACGGCACGGCGATTGTTGACGGACATTCCGGCTCGCCGACGCAGCACGGCGTGCTGGAGCACATCAATAAGCTAAAGCTCGGGGATACAATATCGGTAGTCGAGGTTTCGGGCAAGACGACTCAGTTTAGGGTCGCCTCGTCGCAGGCCTACCCGGCCGTGGCGGCCACGGCTCAAGTCCTGTTCGCGAAGACCGCTGACTCGACTATGAATCTGATTTCCTGCTACGGCAACTGGAACGAGCAGACTCAGGAGTTCGACCAGCGGTGGATTATTAAGGCGGTTTTACAGTAGATGCGCAAATTGTTGAGTTATTTATACTCGTATATTTTTATGCTGATCGGGCTGGTAGCGTTGGTGTACGCGCAGACTACCGCCAACTTGGCGCTACCGGATTACATGGCGACCATTATCAACAAAGGCATTATTCCGCAGGACATCGGGGAAGTTTACGCCGTCGGCGGTCAAATGTTGGTGGTGGCTCTGTTGGGAGGGTTGGCTACGGTGGGCGTCGGTTTCTTGGCCGCGCGCATTGCCACCGGTTTCGCTAAGAAGGTGCGCGAAGCGGTGTTCGTGAAGACGGAGAGTTTTTCGCAAGCCGAGTTTAACAAGCTCACTACCGCTTCGTTGATAACCTGGTCGACCAACGATATCCAGCAGATCCAACAGGTGGCGGTTTTGCTGTTGCGCATCGGTCTGATAGCCCCGTTCATGGGCGTCGGCGCGGTCATTAAGGCCTACCAACTGGCG
>Ga0182021_10002019_pt1 | contig 23652 bp, 25 predicted proteins | sample 612E3MmetaG_FD_120493 | JGI IMG/M metagenome (GOLD analysis project Ga0182021, IMG submission 120493) | Permafrost microbial communities from Stordalen Mire, Sweden - 612E3M metaG (Illumina Assembly) | ecosystem: Environmental > Terrestrial > Soil > Wetlands > Permafrost | place: Sweden... | reverse complement strand
TTTTAGGTGCAGAAAAAGCGCTGTTCCGCTCATTAAAAACAGGCGCCAGACCACCGAAACACGGTTTAATTTTCCAACACACACTATTACACGATGCTAAAAGGTGGCAGAGAGGAAAAATCGCTCGGGTAATTGCTGGAAAACTAGCCATCGCCGCCAGAGCTGACGCTTTCGGAGGTCACTTCATCGGAGAGGACCTAAAAGCTGACATTAACAAGCGGTTAGAAGAGATCCGCGAGAAGTACAAAGAACCGCCGGCGCCAAAAGAAGCTAAACCAAGACCAGAAGGTTTCGAACGTCGAGAACAACAGCGTCCTCCAGGACGCGAACAAGGAAGCTTCCGTGGAGGTGGCGGTCAAGGCAGAGGCTTTAGAGACCGTGACCGAGGTAGAAAATCGCGATATGGCGGTGGAGGAGGCGGCGGTTATGGTGGCGGACGAGACAGAGGCGACCGACGCGGCGGTGGCGGCAGTGGCAGCGGCGGGCAAAATCGGGGACCAGAAAGACGTGCACCTCAAAGTTAAACCTCACCCAAAATTCAAAGAAATATATCAAGTCATGCTTGAAGACGGCGCGCAACGCCTAGCCACACGCAACTTAACCCCGGGCTTGAGGGTTTACGCTGAGCGCCTTTTCAAATTTAAATATGTTGAATATCGTGTTTGGGACGCTTTCCGAAGCAAACTTGCCGGAGCCATACTCAAAGGCTTGCAGAATGTTCCTATTGAACCCGGCTTTAATGTTCTTTATTTGGGAGCTGCTTCAGGAACCACACCCAGCCATGTCTCAGACATCGTGGGCGACAGCGGACATGTTTACTGCGTTGAATTTGCGCAGCGTTCTCTTAGAGATTTAGTTAACAATGTTGCAGCTTACAGAACCAACATTTCACCATTGCTGGAGGATGCGCGAATGCCTGAACGGTATGCCATGTTCATCTCGGGCAAAGTTGATACAATCTACTGTGATGTGGCGCAGCCTGAACAAGCAAAGTTGCTGGCTGATAACGCTGATGTTTTCCTCAAGCCAAATGGCTGGGTTATGCTCGCATGCAAATCACAAAGCATCGATGTAACTATGGATCCCAATGACGTTTATTGGCAGGAAGCAAATATTTTGCGGAAAAGGGGCTTTGACGTTAAAGAACTTGTGGATTTGGAGCCATTTGATAAGGCGCACGCCATGATAGTGGCCCAAAAAATCTGAAACATTTCATTACCGACATTTGATCTTGCAACAACCTTTATTTTCTCTTTGCAACCATTTTTTGGAAAAGCATTATAGCTTAGATTACTGAAGCCTTCTTTGCAGTGGTGTATTTGGCTAAAACTTTGATCGCTGGAGTTGACGAAGCGGGTCGCGGATGTGTTATCGGTCCCTTAGTAGTTGCCGGCGTCATGGTGAAGGCTGAAAATATTCCCATCTTATCCGAGTTGGGCGTGAAGGATTCAAAGCTTTTAACGCCACAAAAAAGGGAAGTGCTCTATCCGGCAATCATACAGTTAGCTGAAAAATACCATACCATAAAAGTCATGCCTTGCCAAATTGACAAAGTAGTTGAAAGCGCTAGAAGACTCCACAAACTAAACCGTCTTGAAGCGCAAACAATGGCGCAGATAATTGAAGCTCTAAAGCCTGACGAAGCCTACGTTGATGCGGCGGACACAGTTGAATATCGCTTTGGAAACCACATAAGAGAATGCTTAAAAATCAAAACCAGAATTATTTCAAGACACAAAGCAGACAGGATTTACCCAATTGTTTCAGCAGCATCCATAATAGCTAAGGTTGAGCGTGACAGAGAAATCGAGAATCTTAGACTTGAATATGGCAATTTTGGCAGCGGATACTTAACTGATGGTAAAACCATGCTTTTCCTCAAACAGTTGCTGGAAAAAAAGGGTGACTATCCCGATTTTGTTAGAAAATCTTGGAAACCAGCCAAAAAAGCAAAAAGCGAAAATGGCACTTTGCAGAAGACGCTTGCTTAAAGATCTTTCAAGCTTGAAAGTCGTAAGTTGTAGGCAAATCGTTCGACAAAAAGTCTACAACAAAGCATTAATTATATAAATGGCGAGCTACATCTTACGCATAATAAGAGCGGTTTTATACGGCGGTTGCTTCATGAGTGAAAAGGATGTAACAAGATTCCTACAGATTCTCGGATTATCCAAACGTGAAATTCAAGTTTATATGTTTCTTGCCAAAAGCGGCGTCCAATCCACAAGTTTTGTTGCCAAACGACTTAAAATGGAACGCGTCCAGGCTTACAGGACCTTCAAAAAGCTTCAGGAAAAAGGATTTATTGAAGCAACCTTGGAAAGACCCACGCGCTTCACTATTGTTCCTTTTGAAGCCTTAGTTGATTCCTTTATCAACACAAAAAGAAACGAAGTTACCAACCTCAGTGATCAAAAACAAGACCTTCTTACCGCCTGGCAATCTATAAGCGCGCCAGAATCAGAATATCCAGTGGCCAAATTCTCCATTATTACAGGAAAGAAAAAGATTCATTCAAAAATGCTTTCAATGATCGATGAAGCCAAAGCTGAAGTTATAGTTTTAACAACTGCCCTAGGTTTCATTCAAGAAGATATCGCGGGAATTTTTGATTCAGCCATCGATAATTCTCAAGAAAGGGCCACTCAATTTCAAGTTATTACTGAAATTTCTCCCGAAAACCTAAAAGTTGTAGAGAGAGTCGACAGAACAATTAATGAAGATAAAATAAATCTTAAATTGCGTCACGTTGGTATGAGTTCAAAGTTTTTCCCACGTTTTCTAATTAAAGATGAAGAAGAAGCAATTTTGTATGCACCTTTTGGAAATGAAGCCTCCGTTTTGAATTTAGAAGATGAAGGCCTGTGGATAAACGATAAAATGTTTATTTCTGTTCTGAAAGCTTTTTTTGTCCAAATGTGGCAAAGTGGAATTGACGCTTCAAGAAGAATAGATGAGTTGAAAACTGGCATCCCCATAGGTGAAACGCTCGTCATCAAAGACGCGGACGATGCTTGGGCCAAAGTCACCAAGGTGCTGGAATCAGCAAAAAAAGAAATTGTTCTAATTACAACATCCCAAAGCATCAACCGCCTTGCGGAAGACGACCCATTAATAAAGTACCTTAACAAAGATTTGGATGTCCGAATAATGGCGCCAATTGACCTTGACAATCTTGAGCCAGCACAGAAACTTTCAAAAAATTATGAAATCAAACATGTGCCAATAAGCTACATGACAATGATGCTTGTTGACAACAAATATCTCTTCATGTTCAAGATGCCGCCTCTAAGCGATTTTGAAACTGAATCCGCACTTTCTTTGGTTGACACAATGTACTCTACTGATCCTAGCCAAATCGAGAGAGTGAGCGAGATGTTGGATGATATTTGGAAAAGAGGTATAGACATCACTGAAATTAGTGACCAAGCAGGCACAAAACTTCCATCGATCGAGGTCGCAACAACTGAAACCGTAACTAAAGTTGTTGAGAAAATGCTGCAAAATAGCGTTTCTTCTGTCCTAATAACTGATAATCATCAACCCATCGGAGTAATAAATGACAAGGACATTTTGAAGGACATTGTTCAAGAACATAAAGATCCTAAGAAAACTCTTGCTAAAGACCTCAACTATACTCCGCTAATAATTTTGCAGAACGATGAATCGATGATTACAGCTATGAAGCTTATGACGAAGCAGGGTATGAAACGAGCTGCGATGGTTAAAAATGGGCACCTCATCGGTATGTTAGCGGAAGCTGTAGCGAAAAAAGCTACAATGCAAGTCAACGCATCAATCCAATAAACCATTTTTCAATAACACTATTCTTTTTTTGAAAGGCAAATGATATTAAGAAAATCCGTTGTCTTTACCCAAGAGGAAAATCTAAATGAAGCTACAGACTCCCATAATTATTGTTAACTTCAAAACCTACCTTGAATCAACAGGACAAAAAGCCGTTGAATTAGCAAAGAATGCTGAAAAAGCCTCCAAAGAAACAGGCGTAACTATTGTTGTAGCGCCTCAGTTTGTTGACCTTGCCCGAGTTTCAGAGGCAGTTGAGATTCCCGTTTTCGCACAGCACATTGATCCCATTAAGCCTGGTAACAGCACAGGTCACATCCTTGCAGAGTCTGTTATAGAAGCAGGCGCCGTTGGAACTCTGATTAATCATGCAGAGAGGCAACTTAAACTCATAGAAATTGAAGCAATTATCGCGATGACTCGTGAAAAAGGACTAATTTCATGTGTATGCGCCAATAATCCAAATGCAAGTGCCGCCGTAGCGGTAATGCGACCCGACATTGTCTCTTTTGAACCGCCTGAATTAATTGGCACTGGAATCCCCGTTTCCAAAGCTCAACCAGAAGTAGTAAACAACACAGTTAAGCTTGTTCGAAAAATAAATCCAGACGCCACAATTTTGTGCGGGGCTGGCATAAGTCAAAGTGAAGATGTTTCTGTCGCTTTAAAACTTGGAACCCAAGGCGTTCTTGTGGCAAGTGGTATAGTGAAAGCGAAAGACCCATATAGTATTCTACGTGGTTTTGCCGACGCAACAAAACGTTAGATTGTGTGAGAGCTTTGAAAGTTGAAGCTGAATGTGAATCTTGTTTGCTATCTCGAGGGCAAGTGGCGACATATCAAGCCACAACCAATCCTGCCCTACGCTTCAGATGCCTCGCTGAAATTGTTAAATTGTTAAATCGAGAATTCAAATCTACCTCGGTCGCCGCTGATTTAGGAACAAGAAGGGACCGCATAATTAAGCAACTAACAAGCAACAATGATCCTTACCAACGCATCAAAAGATTGGCTAACGAGAAAGCCCTCAAAATGTTGCCCCATGCAAAAAAACTTGTCGAAGCTAGCAATAATCAGCAGGAACGATTCAAAAAAGCATGCCTCTGTGCCATTGTCGGTAACATTATGGAGTTTGACATTCCCGGCCACAAATTCACTTTAAACGATCTGGCCACTTGTGTTAGAGAGGCTTCCAAAGATTTGGTTATAGATAATATTGACAAAGCTTATGAGTTAGCCAAGAAGGCAAATACCGTTCTTTACCTAGCTGATAATGCGGGCGAAATCGTTTTTGACACATTGCTTGTTGAACAACTGAAAAACATGGGTTTAAAAGTTATTTACGTTGTTAAAGGCGCACCAGTAATTAACGACGCAACTTTGGAGGATGTAGAGATCTCAAACATGGACAAATTAGCGGATGAAATTTTAACTACAGGAACCGACGCTGTGGGTTTGCAGAAAAAAGAGGTTTCGGCAGAATTTTTAAAAGTTTATGATACAGCTGAATTGGTTTTCGCTAAAGGAATGGGATACGCTGAAACCCTAACAGAATACAAATTGACTAAACCTCATCTGCTGTTGTTCAGAACAAAATGTGTTCCCGTAGCAAATTATTTCTGTGTTCCAAGGGACAAAAACGTAGCCAAGTTGATGCCGTAAATGAAGCTGCCCGTCATAACCTTTACTCAAGAAGCGATTTCACATTTCGACGAGGCTATTGAGCGGGAATGGCTTGTTACAAACGGCTTTGGTGGTTACGCTTCCTCAACAGTTCTGGGAATAAACACAAGGAAGTATCATGGTTTATTGGTGGCAGCTTTGCATCCGCCTGGCGACCGTACGGTTTGCTTATCAAAGCTTGATGAAGACGTAATTGTGGGCAATGACGTTTACAGGTTAGGAGCAAACGATTTCCGAAACGTAATATATCCGCAGGGTCATAAACTGATAAAACAGTTTTCAATCGCGCCATTTCCAACTTATAACTATGACTTGGCTACTCTTAAGGTCAAAAAAACCATTTTTATGCCTAAAAACAAAAATTCAGTTTCAGTAATCTATACTGTTACAAACAGCGACCCTTCAGAGGCTACATTTAAGATATACCCGCTTTTAACGTGCCGTTACTATCACACAACTCTTAATTACCAAAAAATACCCTTGGTTTTCAATCAAAAAAGCAACGATAAGGAGTTTGAAATAAATATACAGCGTCCGCAAGCAACAATCGCTTCTAAGGTAACTGATGGCGTTTACAAAGAGAATGTGAATTGGGTTGAACGCTTGTTTTATCGAGAAGAAGCCGCTCGGGGAGAGAGCAACGTCGATGATTGTTTCCAGCCTGGATACTTTGAAATACAAATACCTGCTGGCTTAGAAAAACAGTTTGCAATAACATTAGCTGCTGACCCTGAAGCTCAGGTGGCAAAAGAAATCTTGGACTCTGTTGGAACCACAGCCAACGAGGTGGTGGATACTTTCGATCGTGAGTTAGAAGCGCTTGGAGAATTGCCCGCTAACTTCTATCATTTGCACCCAACAGTGCAGGTTAGTGATTGGCTGAACTGGATTCTTTTAGCCGCAGACTCCTTCATTGTACAGAATGGCGCTGGCAGAAAATCCATAATTGCTGGCTACCCCTGGTTTGAGCCATGGGGAAGAGACACATTCATCTCACTTCCAGGATTAATGCTGGTAACTGGCAGATACAGCGAAGCAAAGGATATTTTGCAAAATTTTATCCAATATTGCAAGGACGGATTGATTCCGAATTTTGTGGCGGATAGAACGGGCCAGCCAGTTTACAACACTGTTGACGGAACTTTTTGGTACGTTAACGCTTTGCTGCAATACCTAAAGTATACGGGTGACTATGGCTTCGTTAAGGATGAGCTGTGGGGAAACCTGCAGGCAATAATTGAAAATCATCAAAAAGGCACTTTAAACGGCATCCGCTTGGACGATGACGGGTTGATCATGCATGGTCCACGCCTGACATGGATGGATGCGGTGGTTGAAGGCGAAGGAATCACGCCAAGATCGGGAAAAGCCGTGGAAATCCAAGCCTTATGGTACAATGCAATTAGAACTTTGCAGCTGTTAGCAAACAAGTTTGAAGAGGCAGATTTAGCTCAAAAATACGGCGTTATGGCAGAAAAAACAAGAAAAAGCTTTAACGAGAAATATTGGGATCCTCAGCTGGGCTGCCTTTACGATGTTCTTAACGCCGAAGGTGCCGATCCATCGCTTCGTCCCAACCAAATATTCGCCGTCTCAATGGATTACACAATGTTGGATAGCGAAAAAAGCGCAAAAATTGTCGACGTCGTTAACCGCCAACTTGTAACCCCTTATGGCTTGAGAACCATATCGTTAGATGACCCCAAGTTTGTCGGGAAATGCTTCGGCAACCGACGAAGCCGAGATACAGCCTATCATAACGGCACAATTTGGCCTTGGCTTTTGGGACCTTACATAACCGCGTATCTAAAAGTCAACGGCTACACCACTAAATCGCGGGACACTGCATTCAGCAAACTTGTATTGCCCCTTTTCACAGCAGGAATTCGTCAAGGCGGGTTAGGATCAATAAATGAAATTTACGATTGCGACCCACCAAACCAGCCACGAGGATGCATTTCGCAGGCGTGGAGTGTAGCTGAGCCATTAAGAGCTTACTTGGAAGATGTGCTGCTGGTTAAGCCCCGATGCGTCACGACAAACTGTAGCATCTTTGTCTCTCAAAGAGAATCCCGATAAAGTCTTAAGGAAAGAATTTTGGTTTTATTGCTTTTCTGAGGCTCTCCGCAGCGATTTCTGGCGTTACAGTATTAATGTATATGCCCGTGTTTAGCTCGAAGCCTGCCCAAATTGACAATTTAGGATAAACCTCCAAATGCCAATGGTAGTGGTCTTTTGCTTCTTCGTTAATGGCTAAATGGAGCCCATAGTTGTAGGGTGGGTCGTTGACTACCTCTTTTAAGGCTTTGAGGCTTAATTTGAGTGTTCTGGCGAACGCTGCAACTTCAGCATTATCTAAGTCAAGGATGTTGGCTGCGTGTCTTTTGGGAACTATCCAGAACTCCATCGGGTTAATGCTTGCGTAAGGCGCAAAAACTACGAAATCTGGGCTTTCATCGATAAGCCTTGACCCCTTGGCTTCTCGCTCAATTATGTCGCAGAAAACACATTTCCTATTTTCATAATGGTATTTCTTGCTTGCCTCCAGCTCTTCTTGGACAAGCGGCGGAACTATTGGGGTTGCGATTACTTGACTATGTACATGAGAAAGTGAGGCGCCGGCTTCTTTGCCAAAATTGCGGAAAATCGAAACATATTTGACATATGGTTTTGCGCTTAACTCCCTAAGTCTATCGATGTAGGTATGGATAACCAATTCCAATTGGGGCAACTCAGCGTCGGCTGGATCCTCATCATGATTAGGAGACTCAACAATAACCTCATGCCCCCCAATCGCGTCACCAAAACATTCACTCTTCAAAATTTGCGCTGTGTCTTCTGTTTGTTTTGGTGGGCTAAACGCTGGGTAAAGGTTTGGGATGACTCGGATAAGCCAGTTTTTTGGACGTTCACCTGCAGATGGATCTTGCGTCACATTTATTTCACCATTTTCTTTGAGGTAAAGCATTACGGCTGGAGGCGTCATGTTCTCGTTGCCAACGCACATTGGGCAAACTGTGGTTTGGGTGGTTTCAGCTTTTTGTTTGGCGAAATCTGTGGGTCTGCGACTTCGCTCCGTAGCAATTACAACCCAGCGATTAAGCAAGTAATCTTTTCTTAGTTCGTTGTAGGGCATGTATAGCACTCTGACCAAAGAAGGTGCTGTATCATTTTAGCATTTCTCAGGCGTGTTTTCTTTGCTATTTAAGGGTTAAAGTGTTGGCTTTGAGGGTAAAAGTTATATCTCTTGTATTGTCCTCTTTAATTTTCAACTTAAGACGTACTTGGCGAAAATATGGATTTAGCCCAAAAAATTCTGAAGCTAAAAAAAGAGAAGAAAGCTGTTATTTTGGCTCATAATTACCAGAGGTCAGAAATCCAAGATATTGCTGACTACGTCGGCGACAGTATAGAGCTAAGCCGAAAAGCGGCACAGGAAAAAAATGCTGAAATGATTGTTTTTTCAGCTGTGGATTTTATGGCTGAATCAGCCGCTATACTTAACCCCGACAAGAAGGTGTTTTTGCCCTGTTTAGGTGCACGTTGCCCAATGGCTCAGATGTTAACGGTTGATGAGATAAAACGCGCTAAATCAAAATACCCAGAGGCTCCAGTAGTTTTGTACGTTAACACTTTGGCTTCATGCAAAGCCCACTGCGATGTCTGTTGCACAAGCGCAAACGCAGTGGACGTGATAAAATCACTCGATGCTGAAACCATCCTGTTTGGACCAGACAAAAACTTGGCTGAATACGTCAGCGAACAAACAGGCAAAAAAATAATTCCAATACCCGAAAACGGCTTTTGCCCAACACACCTGCTTTTCCAGCCTGAAGACGTAACAGTGCAAAAAATCGAGCACCCCGACGCCACCGTCATGGTTCATCCTGAATGCAGCTCAGAAATGCGCAAAGTGGCTGACTACGTGGGCAGCACCTCAAAAATGTGCCGTTTCGCCCAAGAATCCAGCGCCAAAAACTTCATCGTCGGTACCGAAGAAGGCATCCTGCACCGCTTACGCAAAGAAAACCCAGACAAAAACTTTTACCTAGCATATGAAGGTGCCATTTGCCCAAACATGAAGCTAACAACACTTGACAGACTCTATTCTGCACTAAAAGAAGAAAAGAACGTGGTTAAAGTTCCTCGAGCAATAGCAAAAAAGGCTCGCGCATCACTCGAACGCATGTTTGAAGTTTAAACGGTAACAATTGTTGTTTTGAGGATTTTTACTCCTCTTCTTGTTGTTAACTCATCGCTCAAATGGTGAATTTCTGAGGCTTTGCCCTTTACTGCTATCGCTTCAAGGCAGTCTCGTTCGCTTATGTGAATATGGAGTGTTGATGTGATGATTGATGAGTGTTCGTGTTGGGTTTCGGTTAATTCGCTCTCAAGACCTTTGGAGTCGTGGTCGTAAACCATGAGTATGACTCCTGTTTGGACTGTGTTCTCTTCTTTGATCCATTTACGATCAGACACGTAGAGCCTGACGGCGTCTTGAATTGCTTTGCTGCGGCTCTCGTACCCCATTTTGCTGATGATTTCGTCAAAATCTTTGAGAAGCTCCGGTGGAAACGTGACACCTATTCGAACGACTTTTGACATTTATGGTCAAGTAAAAAGTGTTTGTAGTGCCTAAAAGCTTTTATATGCTTAGTAACACTAAAACCAAAAAAAGTGTTACCGATGACGGAGAAAACCTCTGGATTCAGCCTTTCACGCAATGAAAAAATAAAAATAACCATAATTTTCGCCTCACTAATAACAGTCACAGCCGTCGGTTTCTCCGCAGCTTTTGTCATAGGTAAAATCGCAGTCGTGCTTGGGGGCTTAGGCATCGTTTCCTACGTTTTTGGTCTTCGCCACGGCGTGGACGCTGACCACATAGCAGCAATCGATAACACAACCAGAAAACTAATGCAAGATGGCAAACGCCCATACACAGTTGGATTATGGTTCTCTCTCGGTCACTCCACCGTAGTTGTTGCCCTTATAATTGGCTTAATCATAGCCACAAGAGCCGTTACAACTAACATTGCCGCACTTCAAACTACAGGCGCGGTAATTGGAACCCTCGTCTCAGGCAGTTTTCTCTGGATAATTGGGTTCATAAACGCCGTCATCGTCATCGGAATATACAAGATTTTTCAGACCCTAAAACAAGGAAAACTCAATCAAGAGCAACTCGATAACTTGCTAGAGAATCGCGGCTTCATGAACCGCTTCTTCCGACCCCTCTTCAAATTCATCAGCAAACCTTGGCACATCTACCCAGTTGGCGTACTCTTCGGTTTAGGATTTGACACCGCAAGCGAAATTGCCCTAATTGCCATAAGCGTAGGCATTGGCGTTTCTACAAGCATTCCGCTATATTATGTCCTTATTCTTCCGTTGCTGTTCACATGCGGCATGGTTACAGTTGATACTGCGGACGGAGTTGCTATGAGAATGGCTTACGGCTGGGCTTTTCTTAACCCCGTAAGAAAGATATACTACAACTTGACGGTCACAGTCATATCCGTGCTTGTTGCATGGGCGATAGGCACTGTAGAGCTGTTGCAGGTGCTTTCAAGCGAACTAAACCTCAACGGGTTATTCTGGGTTTCACTTAAAACACTGAATTTTGAAATGATTGGGTTCGGAATAATCGGCATCTTTGTTGTGTCATGGCTAGCTTCTTTGGGTTATTGGCAATACAAAAAATACGATAAACTTGACCCGTTCAATCAGAAGCAGCAACCTAAAATAAACACCGCAACCTAGCTAGAAGCCGATGAAAATGCCCGAAATATCCGCAGACGTAGTTGAATTCGCACGAAAACTCCACGGTCATGTAGGACCTTACTTAGTTATCGGCTTAAGAATGGGTATTGCAGCAAAAAAAGCCCTAAACATTCTCGACACGGAATCCACAATTCTGCGCGCGGAAGTTTCTGTGCCAATGTATCCGCCATTTTCCTGCCTGCTAGATGGCGTACAAGTTTCCACAACATGCACAATCGGCAACCAAAGACTCCAAATCAAAAACTCAAAAATCATCGAAGCAACCTTTACTAAAGAAAATAGTTCCAAAATAGTCAAAATAAAACTCAATAAACAATTTAGAGACGAAATAGAACAGAGGCATAAACAAAATGGGCTTGACGAGGCGTACTCTCGGGAAATATCTGAATTACCTCAAAATCAACTTTTGACAATTATAATTGAATAATGCTTCCGTAGGCGAAATTTTAAAGTAAGGAAGTCTTACTTTATTTGTGAAAAACAATGGTTGAGGTATCCACTACTAAAGTTTCTTCCAAAGGACAAGTTGTTATTCCAAAAAACGTAAGAAAGGCAGCAGGATTAAAGGAAGGCGAAAAATTACTAGCAATAGCTATCGACAACACTGTAGTTTTAAAAAAAATCGTTGACAAAAATTTTGAAGACACAGTTAAGCACATTTGGAAAAAAGTGAAGCAGCTTGGTCTTACGGAGGAGGATGTAAATGTCCTCATCGAAGAAGCAAAAAATAGTCGTTGTCTTGATACAAACGTTTGGATTTCAGCAATGATACGGGGCGGTCGTCCTGCAGAAATAATTAACGCTGCAGAAAACGGTCAAATATCTATAATGATTTCAGAAGAAATTGTTGAAGAAATTAACCGAATATTGGCGTATCAAAGAATAAGCGAAATTTATGAGCCTGCAGGTTTAAATCGTCAAGAGTTAATCGGCGCCGTTTTCAGCGTGGGAAAGATTGTCCAGGTTACAAACAAGGTCAGTGTGGTACGGGAGGATCCCTCAGATGATAAATTTATCGAGTGCGCCATAGCCGCTGAAGCGAAGTTTATTGTTGGTGGTTATAAACATCTGTTAAAAATGGAGAAATATGGAAAAATTAGAATATTTTCCGTCAGCGAATTTATAAAAACTCTAAAAGCAAATTCTTGATACCTTTTAGTAAAGTGGGAAGACGAAGTCTTTAAACTAAAATTTTTGCACCAATAGTGTTTTTTAGCTGCCCAACGTTGAATTTAGTGAACAGTCATGCAGGACCTCGAATTAGCCAAAAAACAGCTCTATGACAAAGACTTAACGCTTGCCATAGCAAAAAACGGCCAACTACTTTTCCAAACTGATTCACACAGAATTTCAGGCTTCATACATGCAATAGACACCTTAGGCGCTCAGCTGAATGGTGCTTCAGTGGCAGATCGGGTAGCTGGCAAAGCATTAGCTCTTCTCTGCGTTTACGCTGGGGTACATGAGATTTACGCAGAAGTTTTAAGTAAAAAAGCCCAAGTTCTTTTCGAGGAAAACAAAGTAGCATATCACTGGGAGCAGCTGGTGGATAATGTTTTAGATTTAAATAAGACGGGGGTGTGCCCATTTGAGAAAGCCGCCGCTGAAATCTCCGACCCAAAGGACTCGTATGCTGCGTTCAAGGCTTTGTTGGCAAAAATGAAGCCCTGCAGATAGAACTCCTGCCAGCACGAACGGTTTATATCACAGAAATCTTTAAAATAATATTGTTACAGGAGTTTAATAAAATGAGTTCTGAACCTTTTCATGTAACAGACGCAAATTTCGATGATACTGTTAAGAAAAATAAGCTGGTTTTGGTTGATTTTTGGGCTAACTGGTGTGGTCCATGCAGAGCTTTAGCTCCAACAATTGTTGAGTTAGCTAAAGAGTACAATGGAAAAGTGGTTGTTGGCAAACTTGATGTTGATGAGAACCCTTCTACGGCTGAACGCTTCCAAGTTTTCAGCATACCAACAATGATTGTTTTCAAAGATGGTTCTGAAGCCGAAAGAATAGTGGGTTTATGCCCCAAAAACAGAATTACCGATACTCTGCAGAAACATTCGCAGTAAATTAAGAGCTTTTCATTTTTTCATACATTTTCTCGAAAGTCCAGCGGATGCTCGACTTAAGCTCCTTCAGCCGTTCCTCGTCAACATTTTTAATTGTTATTTCTCTGATCAATTCGCCCTCGCGCACAATGTTGTAGGAGAACATCCTGTCGGCCGTCAACTGTTTTGTCTTAACGAGTTCGTTATCTTTTTCCTGCATTTTAGCGAAAACTTTCTCAACAAGGAAATTGTTGAATGGCGGCGTGTTAACACTAAAGTTTTTACTTTCATCAGGCAACACATGCAAGCCCTGTTTATCAAAACAAATCAGCGCCAACGGTTCTTCAGCCATTGTTTTAAGGGGGATAACGGCTTCATCTTCAGCTACATATTGAGGCGCAGGCTTTTGAAATTCGGGCTCTTGTTTTGGTAAAACAACCTCTTTAGGAACTGGCGCCTCAGAAATCTCTCTAATGTCGCCTCGTCTAAAGCCTTTATCAAGCAAAATACCGTTAACTGTATCCAAAGCCGCTTGAACCTCTTTAGTCTCTTCAGTTAGTTTTTCTAGTTGATCCTCTAAGCGCTTCTTGAATGCGATGAGAGATTTTATTTTTTCTGTTTCTTGAGCCAATCTGTTCACGCCGCTTCTTATTTAACGATTGATGCTTATCAGTTTTAGCTTTCTTTACGCCTTTGGCGGCTCACTGATTTTCTTTAACTGACCGCGGTACATTTCTACGATTTCTTTTGAGGTGGTTGCGTCTTCAGGTGCTTTGTCTGTTCGGTATTTGCCTGTGAAACGTGGAAATCTAATCGCTAAGCCGCTTCCTTTGCGTATTGAATCCATAGCGCATGGGTGAATCGGGCTCAAGGTGATTTCCGCGCCTAAAATCTCAAGTACCAAATTAGGTTCAAACCAAGCATCAGCTTGCAGCAAGGATACGACACGGGAGTTCTTTTTGGGAATTATGTGTTTCTGAAGTGTCTCATGCAATGTTGCTAGATCCTTGTCTGTGAAGCCTGTGCCACATTTTGTGACGGTTTCAAACGTGTCTTTTTCTTTGTTATAGGTGACTAAAAGCAAAGCGCCGTATCGTCCCACTCGTTTTCCTCTGCCATAAAAGGCCCCGACAACCACAAGATCGACGGTGTCAGTCATTTCGCTCTTGTAGTCCCGCTTGTATTTTATCCACAACCAGCCTCGGCTTCCTGCTTGATAAACTGAGTCTTTGGCGACAGATTTACACATTAAACCTTCGCAGCCTTCCTCTATGGCTTCTTCAAAAAATTTCTCAAGCTCCTTGGGATTATTGACCAACTTTTGGATGGCTGGTGTTACTCGATCCGTCTTTTTCACGATTTGTTCTAGTTCTTTGCGCCTGTGGGGCAAAGGTTCTAAAGTTAAGTCTTTACCGTCAACGTAGAGTAGGTCAAATGGGAAAAGCGAAATAGGATACTGCTCTATAGCTGCCTCAATGCGGTATTTGCGTCTGCGGTGCATCAGCTCCTGAAATGGACGCATATCGCCAGTTTCTAAATCCATTGCCACACATTCTGCTTCCAAAATCACTTCTTTTGCAGAGATTTTTTCTTTAATTAATTCTACTGCATCAGGGTATTGGTTCGAAATGTTTTCTAAGCGCCTAGAAAACAACACTACTTTGCCATCTTTCTTATGCGCCTGAATGCGTTCCCCATCGTACTTGTATTCAGCTATGCATTTGCCGCCGAATTTCTCAAGTATCTCTTCAGGAGAAGCTAACCGTTCTGCCAGCATGGGTCTTATGGGTTCAAAAACTATAACTTGAAAGTTTTTAATTCCGTCTAAACCTTTCTCGACAACTACGTCTGCAACTCTGCCAAGGTCGGAGGAAATGCTGTAAGCGCGTTCCACGAGGTTACGGGCTTCCTTTCCCCCAGCATAAGCTATCGCTAGCGCATCAAGAACTGTCATGTCTGCTATGCCGAGTCGAAGGTTGGCTGTTATGGTTCGGATTATCCATTTTGCCTCTAAAGGTGAAGCATCAGTTAAAAGGCTGCAGAGAAGCGCCATTTTCGTGTCCACGGCACCAGAACCTGAAGTTTTCGCCATTTTGTCAAGCGTCTCATAAACGTGCTCAACTGTTAGCTTCTTTGTAAAGAAAGTAGATTGTTTGCGTTTGGTCAAAAACTTCTGTGTTGTTTCGCCGATGTCCCCGCTTTTTTGCAACTCAGAGAGGATTGCGCTTTCGCTTTGACCTGACGCTCGGGCTAACGCTTTGATCGCCAATTTTTCAGCGATGCCCATCTCTACGCCCGTAAAGTCTGGGTACAGTTTGCCCTGTGTCAAATAGACAACTTTTGAAATGACTTCTTTAGAAGTTTTCTTCAGCAAGTCAACCAGTAAATCGGTCATTTCTAAGCGTTTGGTGGTTGCTTCAATTTTCTCGTATGATTCAGCGATTACATCGTAATCCATGTTTTTCGCACAAAAAGAATACTGATTTAGTACTTATTAAAATTAACACCAAACCATAATGTTCGAGGCTAAAGTATAAGCATTATTTTGTGCAAAGCTAACAAAGTCACGATTTCCGCGTTTGAATCTATAAAACCTATACTCATACTTGGCTTTTTTGAAGAAGAAGAATAGTTGAAGGAACCTTGTTGTTCTCTTCTCATAATGAAAAGGACAGCCACTGACTTCTAAGCAAAGGCAGTTTAGGTCATCTGGTTAAGACATTAGGTAGTCGAATGCACGTGCAAACAAACCAGCCCCCAGACTATATAGAAGATTATTTAAACAAAGTAACCGCATTTCTAGCTATGAACCCTTGTATAATTTACTTTTCAAGAACAGGAAACACTAAGCGGCTAGCCCAGGCAATAGCCGATGCAACAAAAGCACCAATCTACGATTTAGCATCAGCTCAGCCTTCTGCCATTGAAAACTGTGACCTTTTAATCCTCGGTACCCCTGTTGAAGGCGCAAGCCCAGCTAAAGAACCAGTAGCCTTCATTGCAGGCATGCCTCAGACACAAGGCAAAAAAGTTATCTTATTTTGCACTTACCGCGCTTTTGGAAACGAGCGAACCATGAAAAATATGGAAAAAAGATTAGCCGCCAAGGGCTATCAAACTGTAGCGAAAGTTTCTAAGAAAGGTATGAAGCCAGAAAAAGAAGCAGACTTCTCAGACATCATAGCTGATATAAGAAAAGCATTAGAAAAGCAGATGACACAATAAAACAAGATAAGCAAAAACTAAGGTTTGCCCTTTTTCATTGTTCTAAGATAATCCCTAATCATTTTATTATGTTCAAACGCTAAGGGTTCAGGCAGTGCTTTTAGGTTGAATGTTTGGATATCTTGGATTTCGCTTTGCTGCCGCATGATTTCGCCGCCAACCACTTTGACCACAAAACAGGTCGGATAATATTCATATTCTATATCATCCTTTACGCCTTTCTCGATGTATTCGCCAATTTTACTTTCAATTGCGACGTCGAGGCCAGTTTCCTCTTTACATTCACGAACGATTGTTTGCTCCACCGTTTCGCCGGGATCCATTCTGCCGCCTGGCAGCGCCCAGTAACTCACAAACGGTTTGGTGTTTCTTTTGATCAGCAAAATTTTGTCCTCTGGAAACGGTATTATTGCAGTTGAGGTTTTACCAGCATACTTCTTCATGCTTGCACTTCAAATTTAAAACTAGTAAGGAACGCAATAAATATTTTTGAAAAGGAAAACGATTTCTCTAAGCATGTGCCAAACTGTTGTTCAACGCTTGATATTCTTTTTCTGAAAGCCAACCTTCATGCTTAAGGTAAACCAACCCTTTAGCTATACTTTCACGGAACAAATCGGATGTCAAAAGATTGTTTTTTTCACCTAACTCTCTAATTTGGTTGTCTATATCGGTGTTTTGCTTTGCGAGAGTTTGGCATTTATCAATGAGGGCTGTTATGGATTTGAAACGTGGCGTTAAAAGTTCTTTAACTTTTGAGATACCAAAGGCGCCTTTAAGTTTGGTAGAGAAGCCCAATGCACTTGTCATCGACGGGGGAAACATAACATAGCGGCAAACGGAATCTGCTTGATAGCAAGCCACATAGAAGGGCACATAATACAATGCTGGTGACTTTAACTGTGAGTCTCTGATGCCCAAAAACTCAAATTTAGCGCCTGCTGATTCTTTTAACTTCAAGGCGCCATTTAACTCATTAATTACAGGCCTTTCCAGTTTAAGCAATTTTTCAGTTTCCAGCTTAAAAACAGCCATTTTAGCGTCGCGGGAAGCCTCAAGATCCCGCAAAGGCTGGCGAGATACCTTTATTTCGGCTTCAAGTCCAAACTTTAACTTGGAAGTCTCAGTATTTTTTTGTTTAATTAAATCTTTAATGTTCTTTTCTGTACGTTTGAGCTCTTTTTTTAGTTCATCTAATTCTTTTTTTACTTTTCTGCTTTTTTCTTTCCATCTTTTTTCATAAATTAAATGGTTCTTTTGGCCTTGCTTTTTTGCTTCTTTTTGGTAGTTTGTGATTTTTTCTTCGCTTTTCTGTATAGTTTTTTCAGCTTTGGTTTTCTGCTTTTGGAGTTTCTCAAGGTCTTCGTCAAAGTTTTTGGTAATGCGGGTTGTTTGATTTTTGTATTCGCTTTTTAGTTTGGCAATTTTGGGGTTTATAAGTTCTTCTTGAGCTTTAATTTTTGCGTTCGCCTCGTCCTGCATGGCTTGGGCTGCATAATTCAACTCTGTTATGAATAGGCTGGTGGTTTCTTTTATTAATCGCCCGCATTCGGGGAGCATCTGAGTATCTTCCTTTAGGGACGACTGCAACAGATCAATTTCAGCAATCAACGGGGCAATCGTTTTTTCTTCAAGGGTGGGCGAAAGAAGAGCTAAATTTCCAAGCTGGTTGCTCTCTGTGGCTTCTTTGCGGTAGAGATTGAACTCTTTTTTAAAGTCGAAATCAACAATTAAGCCCTCCATCGAGATTTCTTTCTCACTCTTTGGCTGTTCAAAATAGTTAATGTTGTTAGATAGAAATGTCCTGTAGTCTTCTCGAGTCTGGGCGCTTCGTGTCAAACTCTCCATAAATGCTTTGGCGGTTGGCAATTGTGCAATAGTTAGCTTAGTGCTTGTGTGGTTTAAGCCGTCAAAAATGCATGCTGTTTCGGCGCAAGGAAAAAGCCACAGAGGGTATCCAACCTGCGACACAAACAAAAGTTTTTCCTCCGGGTGTTTGACAACTAAGCCACCGCCTTTTGCTCTTTCAAACTCCGCCAAAGAATAAACAGAAGCCAATTCAACCTCAAAACTAATTGGGTCCCTAATTTTCTGCGGCGAAAAAGGCAAGACAAATCGTTTCACTTGTGAGCTAAACATCAGGCTTCAAGCCCAAATATGAAGGGCTGGTTTTTTAAAATTTGTTATTGAAAATACGCTTATCAGCTAACATTTCTGAAAATTAAAAAATCTCAACTACCTTTGAAGAAGTCTGAGATTTTCTTTTGGAAAAGAGCCCGCTTTAACAATTCACTCTGCATTATCCATTGTTGCATTGGAATTTCAAACCTGCCACTGATAAATTGAAGGGATTCAGCGAGGCTTTTGAAAAGATAGGGCTTTTGGCGCATGGCGTTTCTGACGTTTTCACGCACTTGCCAGACGCCGATGGGCATTATGTACCCTGGTCTTGCTTCTCGAAGTACAATAACTGTGGCTTGGCGTCGTTCCCTCAGCAATTGCTCGCAAGTTGCTAATCGGGCCGAGTAGTAGCAGCCGCCTATCTGGGCATAAGTGGTTCGTCCACTGTTGCCTTCCCAATCAGAAAAAATCGCAATACTCTTTCCATCGGGATTCCAAGCCGTGCCCGGATACCAAGCCTCCATAGACTCGTAACTATATTGCTGCGGAATCATCAAAATCTCAAAAACATTATCCATGTAAATTGACTCATAAACCCTGAACTCGTTGATTTCAGGAAAAGTCTTTACTTTTTCTCTGAGATTTTTAGAAATTATATCGTCGACTGCTGTTATGCTCCAGCGTGTAGGAACAAGTTTCCTGTTTTTTTCCACTCCAAACGCGCCGACACTGAATGCTTTCTGAATCTTTGAAACAACAACGCCTCGATTAAAAAGTTCCACGACCGCTTGAGTCGCCTTTAAATCGGTGTCGTAGTATGCTTTTTCAATTTTATCATCATACCTTGAGTTGCCAACATGCAGGTTGCGTATGGGCGCTGAAGGACCAAATGGTTGAATATCATCATCGAGAGAAATTGAGCCTCGGGGCTTTTTTGTGAGATTCAACTCAGTATCAACGCTACTGTCAGCAAGTGCTAATTCACGTGTTTGATCCAAGATTTTGCCTGCATCCATGAACTTTTGCACGTTAACCCGATGTTTGCCACGTACAAGCAAACTGCGGAAACCAACGATTTCATCTATGGATTTTCCAAACCATTGCTCAGGCAAATCGTAAATGCTAGTGTCTTCGTGAACAGGTGGGACAAGTGGTCCAGCGTAAACGTTCGGGTAACCGATTCTTCCGATAAAAACGCTTGGCGGAGACATACCAGCAATATCTTCACCCATTAGAGGCATACTTTTGAGGAAATAATTAATTTTAACCATTATTGAACAACGTGTTTTCCCGCAGAGAAACCGTCCTCCTTTGCATAAAACGCATACACTATCTTGTCTACTTCGAGTAACAATTTGGTTATCCTGCACGTTGCTTTTTTTTAGAATGTCTTTTAACCAATTATCCGATCTGTGAATGTTTTGCAGTGAAATTGTGGCAGACATACTTTGCTTTCATGATGATTAAGTCGGCTTCATATGTTTTTCCACCACATTTAACGCAATAAACGCGTTAAATTGCCCATAAATTATCTTCATTTAAATGTAGTTAGCATTCTTGATTTCCTTATGGCTTTTCTAATTGGAGGCGGCAACCTATCTTTTATAACATCAGCCGTCTTCCAAAGACTAAAAAGTCCCGGCGGAGCAATACTGGCATCTATTATCTTCAAGTTTCCATTCACTTTTCTTATGTTGTCACAAGTTATATCTAGCAAGCCGTACCTGTCGGCGATAATTTTAATTTGCGCAAATTCCTCGGGTGAAACTTCCGCTTCTACCCCGTACTCCTGCAAAAGACTATACTTTGTATGCCAAAAAACTCTCGCAAAATATACGTGCCTCTCGCTTGAAGGCATTCGTTTGTAAGCTTCATAATCTACCTTTATTGCCTCGTTTTTTCCAATTTTTAGCGCTAATTCATGGCTCTTATGCCTCAAGCGAAAAACAAGTTTATGTAAACCAAAATTAACCATAGCGGCGTCGGGAAAAGTCTTAAGCACAATTTCTTGTAAGTTTGCCATCGGAACAAAAGTAGTTCCCTTTTTTTCTCTGAACCCATCTATCAAATTATCTAAGTGGATCGCTTTTTCGTGCAAGGTTTTGAATTTCACATGTAAAAAATAGGTTTTTTCGGGTAATTTTACTTTTGTGACTGCAAAAACACAACAACAACGAAGTTTATGCTAAACTTGCCCTGTTAATGTTTTAACGGCTTTCTCTGCCCACTGATAATCTCTCCAAAACGCTCTGCCAACTGCTACTAAATCCACTTTTCCCTCGCTTACCAATTCATCTGCAAATTTGGCATTGGTGATTCCACCTACACCGATAACGGGAACATTGACTGCTTTTTTAATCTTACTTGCCTGCGGAATAAAATAGCCTTTTACTTGACGTAGTTGCTTGGGTTCGCTTCCGCACATGCCTCCGGACACATCAATAATGTCCACTCCTGACTGCTCCAGTTTCTTGGCAAAGATCACAGAATCTTCGATGTGAGTTCCTGAAGGCGCTAAATCATCCGAACCCAGCCTGTAAAGCAAAAGTTTACCGCTAAGGCATTCACGCACCTTTTCAACAACTGTTAAGGGAAAGCGCATTCGGTTCTCTAAAGAACCACCATACTTATCTTCACGCTTGTTTAGCAATGGCGAGAAGAACTGGTTAAGTAAGTAACCGTGCGCTCCATGAAGCTCAACCCCATCCAAACCCGCTTTGAATGCTCGTTCGGCAGCTTTTGAAAAATCGTCTGCAATAGCTTCAATTTCGTTTACTTCTAACATGCGTGTTTTTGGTCTTGCTGAGGGTCCAGCCGGTTCGGTGCCGATGACTTTTTTGTTTGTTACCCCGCCCGCATGGGATATTTGCACAATTGCGGGAGCCCCAACCTCATGTATGCGCTCTGCAAGCTTTTCAAAACCATTAATTAATGAGTCGTCGTAGATGCCTAACTGTTTTGGGCCTATCTTTCCAGTTGGCGAAACATACGCATGCTCAACAATTGGTAAGCCTAACGCTGATGAGCGTCGAACGTAAAAGTTAATCAATTTGTTAGTTACTGCGCCTTCAAATGTTGCCCTTCCCGTCTGCATCGGCGGTAAAACAATGCGGTTTCTAAGAGTGTAATTCTTCACTTTCAAAGGATCAAGTAATCTGGGCAACGCTGACACCGATGCAACAAATGGGAAGAGTGAACTATAAAACGTACTGTTTATTGTGTGCTTTTCCATTCAAGGCCAAGTTATTTTATCCTGCTGGCACAGAACGTGAATAAGAATTTTTTTATATCAGTATAAATGTTTGATCTAGTAGAAAATTTGTTAACTATTTTGAAGGATTTTTTATGAACATAAAGAACAAGTTTGCAATTGTAACTGGGGCTTCTTCAGGGATAGGTCTCTCAACGGCGAAAATGCTCTCAGAAAAAGGTGCTAAAGTGGCTATTGGTGTCCCGTTCAAAAGAAAAACTTGAAAAACTTTCAAGCGAAATTCCCAACTCTATTGTAGTTCCTGCTGATATGTCTAAGATTTTTGAAATCAAAAGAATGGTTAAGAAAGTTGCTGACCGCTTTGGCAAAATTGATGTTTTAGTTAACAATGCTGGTGTTGGTTATGACGCATTTGTCGAGAAAATTGATGTTGACACATTTCACTACATCTTCGATGTTGACCTTGTGGGCCAGTTGTTGCTATGCAGCAGGTTATTCCGTTCATGAGAAAGCAGGGTGGAGGAACAATTGTTAACGTGAGCTCTGCAGTGGCGTTAATGGTCTTGCCTAATAATGGACCATATGCTTCAGTAAATCGAGCGCTGACTATTATGAGTTTGACTGCAAGAGATGAAATGAAAAAAGACAACATAACCGTGAGTGTAACTTATCCATACATACGCTTACAAATTTTGAGAGAAACACCATCCGAGATGTTCCAGTGCTGGAGAGCGAGTTAGAGCCTCATGGTCCGTTTCCGCCGGACAAGGCAGATTATGCAGCACAAAAAATTGTGGAAGGCATTGAAAGCTGGGAAGCCGAAATTTTTGCTCATGAATGGCTAAAACAAAGAGCCCAAGGTAATCAACAACAGCGCCAATAAGTTCGTTTTATTTTTAAAGAGAAGTGGCGCCCAGGCCTAGGTCCATACTCGGGTTATAACTCGGAAAAATGCTTGATTTTGAGCAAGCGCTGAGTGGGGTTTTATCTTCATTTTAATGGTAAAAAGAAGCTGAGGATGAGTCGGACCGGGCTTACCCCCGAAACGGTCTGAGTCCCTCGCTGAAAAAACACGTTCTAAGCAGAAAAAGAACTCAGCTACAAATCTGGGGATGGGCTTTTGAGTTGAGGTACGATTCCCTTCCCGTTTAGGTTTAAAGGAAGTGGCGTGCATAAATTCTTACCTTAGATCCTCCAGCCCTTGCCGTCAAATGTTTTGACGTTAACTACAAATTTCTGAGACTTGTTGGAAAGATATATGAGCGCTGAAAATGCTTAGGTTGGTTCGACAAATAGTATGATAGAGCTTATCATCCTGCTGCTACTAAGCATTCTCATAGTTTTCATATCTGCCTTGCTCTTCGTTAACGCTATAGAATTTCTAGGAAGCCAATACAAAATCGGTGGTCCCTTCGTAGGCAGCATCTTATCTCCGCTATTTACTTCACTCCCAGAACTCATCGTTTTGATAATAGCTCTCTTTGGTCTTGGCGGAGCAAGCGGTGAAGCAGTCGGTGTAGGAACAATATTTGGTGAGCCACTAATGGCTTCAAGCCTATCCTACGGATTAGTAGGTATACTGGCACTTGCGGGTTACTACCTAAAGAGGCGAGAACACAAAACTCTCCAAGTCGATACCTCATTAGCCGTACCATTTATCTTCGTCACCATATTGTTTCCCTTAACCTTAGTACCCTCAATTCTGAATAGCAGTGTTGCAAGAATCCTTTTCGGGATTGGCTTTCTAAGCTCTTATCTTGTGTACAT
>Ga0182021_10002018_pt1 | contig 23660 bp, 16 predicted proteins | sample 612E3MmetaG_FD_120493 | JGI IMG/M metagenome (GOLD analysis project Ga0182021, IMG submission 120493) | Permafrost microbial communities from Stordalen Mire, Sweden - 612E3M metaG (Illumina Assembly) | ecosystem: Environmental > Terrestrial > Soil > Wetlands > Permafrost | place: Sweden... | reverse complement strand
CAATGAGCACTTTGCGCGCACGCAAACAGAACGAAGTTCAGAAGCTACCGCGCTGAGCCGCCGGATGGGCATCGCCGGGAAGACAATCTTTATCTATGTCGGCCGTCTGATTCAGAGCAAAAACGTCGATCTTCTGATTCGTGCCGGCATGCAATTGTCGGATGCAAATGTGGGAGTGCTTATTATTGGCGAAGGACCGGAACGGCGGGTGCTGGAAACGCTGGCACGCGGCGCCAGCAACATTGTTTTTCTCGGTCAAGTGGCCAACAAGGATCTTCCGTCATATTATGCCCTAGCGCACGCACTGGTGCTACCCTCGAGCCGCGAACCATGGGGACTGGTTGTGAACGAAGCCATGGCTGCGGGGCTCGCAATTATTGCTCATAGGCACTGCGGCGCGGTAGTGGATCTGGTGGATGCCGAAAATGGAGCGCTGCTCGAATCTTTCTCGGTCGAGGAACTGGCGGCTGCGATGCTCTCGATCGCCGGAAGTCAGGAGCGCCGTCAGCAAATGCAGATGAGATCGCTTCAAAAAATCGGGCAATGGTCAATCGAGGCATTTGCCCACGGAATCGTACGCGCAGTGCAGTCGACCGCTATGCAGCCAAAGAGTCCATCCTTCGGGCAATCCCAGGGATGGGCCGCACCGGAAGGAACAGATATCCGTGCCGGGAAGTAAGGTCTTATTTCTGGGGGTCTGCCAGACAGTGCTGGTGCTGTTACTGTCAGTGCTTCTGTCTCGACTGCTGGTCAGCCCCGACCCCGTCATGATGGGCGCTGCGCTGGCAGGATTCGCCCTGGTCGCAACCCTGCTGTGGTATGAAAAGCTCTCACTTCCGGTGATGCTGGCAACATTCTTCTGGGCTGGCATGGGCATCCCCTTCCGCAACATTGCTGAAATCGTACGCTGGATCGTTTTGGGGGTTGCCGCCGCAGCTGGTCTCTTGGTCTGGGTTATGGCGAGAAAGCCGTTCCGGTTCGGCTACCTTCATCTGCTGGCTGCGCTGTGCACGACAATTTTTCTTCTCTCGTACGCTACTTCGCCGAATCCTACAATGACGATTCTCAAAGCCAGCAGTGTTGGCTTCCTGTTTCTCTACGGCTCTTTTGGTGGCCTTCTCTACATCGGGAGCAGGGAAAGATCCTTCTTTGTCGTAGCAAAACTTGCCTGTGAAACAGCAGTTTATGCCATTGCAATCTTCTATATCATCCTGGCCGACCCGGTGTTCGGCAATCCCAATTCACTCGGCGCGATCATGGCCGTGGTCATTTGGCCGTTCCTGTTTTGGGATTTCTTGACCATACCCAAGGGGCCGGTTTGGTATCGCAAGCTCTTCGCAGTGATTCTTTGTGCCTGGATTCTGTACAACAGTCTTGCCCGTGCCGCCTTCCTGGCCGCCGCCGCGGCCACGCTCTTTTTGCTATTGGCCATGCGACGCAAGAGAATGATTTTCGCATTCGGAGTCATCGCTCTGCTGGGTGCGCTTGTCATTTCCACTTTTCGGCCCGCCGATTGGAACACACTGATTGCGGGCGTGGTGTATAAGAGAATGACAGACACGGAAGTTCTCGAATCGCGCCGCCCTCGTTGGCAGGAGGCCAGCGAAGAAATCCAAAAGGCGCCCTGGTTTGGCAACGGCTTCGGCGCGGCCAAAGACATCAGCGAGACGTGGGCTGGAGGAGTCGCTACTCAGGGTCTGAACCGGGAGCGCGGCAGCAGTTATCTGACCCTGGTTGCCAGCGTCGGATTTCTGGGAGCTGTTCCTGCAGTACTGCTCCTGCTTTTGCTCCTTACCAAGATCTGGAGAACCTGCAAACGCGTGCGCCTCAGCGGCTGCGCCCTTGATCCGTCCATTCCGACAGCCGCCCTGCTGCTGGCCGGCCTGTGTCACGTGCTCTTCGAGGACTGGCTTCTTGCTACCGGTTACTACCTTTCTGTCGTCTTCTGGATCCTGGCATTTTTCCTGATCGACCGCGAAGATACGGCTCGATATCAAGGGTGAGACTACTGTCAGTCAAAGGGTGGAAATGCACATTGTAATAAACGCGTCGGCCGCAAGCGCGGGCGGGGGATTGACGTATCTGCGCAATGTGGTCCCTCACTTCTCGGCACGGCCACACCTGAGAACCACAGTCCTGGCGGCGCGTGGATTTCTGCGGGATTTCAAGGAATTGCCCGGAGTTACGCTCCTGGAAACGGAAGAGTTTGGCGGCAAGGCCACGAATCGCTTCTGGCGCGAGCAGATCATGCTACCCGGCCTGATCCGCGGTTGCGGCGCCGATGTCTTGATTTCTGCCGGAAACATAGCTCTTTTCCGTTCTCCCGTTCCGCAGATCCTTCTCACCAGAAACGCCCTGTACACATCAACTGATTTTTATGCCGATGCCTGGGCCCGCAGAGACATAGGCTTGTGGATCCGCATGCGCCTACAGGGATTCTTTGCAAAGTGGTCTGTATGCAGGGCAGACCGTGTGGTGACGCCGAGTGAATCGTTTGCAGAGGAGTTGCGGGCCTGGCTGGGGAAAAAGTCGCTACCTATCAGCGTAATTCCGCACGGATTCGACACTGATAGGTTTTTCGGGTCGGACGAAGCGCTGCCGACGCGCGTACAGAGCCGGTTGCCGGAGGGCAATCGCTGTCTGCGGCTTTTGTTCGTGAGTCATTACAATTACTTTCGCAACTTCGATACTCTCATCCGCGCGCTCCCTCTGCTGAAGAGCTTGCTGCCAGATAAGCCCGTCAAACTGGTTCTTACCTGCAGGCTCCGCCCCGCTCCGGAGTGGGGCCCATACGATCCAACTCGGACGGAGAGTCTGGCGCGCGGGCTGGGAGCTGCTGATGATATCGTTGAGCTGGATCTTGTGCCCTATCCTTCGCTTCATAAGGTTTATCGCGCCTGCGACATTTATGTAAATCCATCGTATGCAGAGTCTTTTGCCCACCCGCTGGTGGAAGCGATGGCATGCGGTCTCCCGGTTGTGGCGTCCGACCTGCCCGTGCATCGTGAGGTTTGCGGAGATGCAGCCTTGTATTTCCCTCGTTTCTCGCCGGAAACACTAGCCGAGCGCATTGCTGGGATCGCCTGCTCCCCTGAAATCGCCCTGGAATTGGGCGCTCGTGGGCGGGCACGGTCGAGAAATTATTCCTGGAAAAAGCACGCCGACCAGTTGATTTCTCTGGCGGCGAATCTGATCGATGGCTGCAACGAAAAAAGTTTGCCGGCCCTTTCATATCCGCGGAAGCCGGCGCCTCTTCGAGGTTCTTCGAGTCCTTGAGTCTTCGAGGTTTGTCCTGCGTTTCGATCATGCAATCCGAATCTCGGAATAATGCCAAACAGTTATCAGCAATTTATGCAATCCTATGATCCGATCTCTTATCGAACCGTCTGAGCCTCAGTTGCTACGCGCAAATCCAAGAGCGAAGCTGCCTCTTTCTGTGATCATTCCGGTGAAAAACGAAGAGGCGAATATCGGCGCTTGCATCGACAGCGTAGCCTGGGCCGATCAGGTGATCGTGGTCGACTCCTTGAGCAGCGACCGGACTTGCGAGATCGCGGAAAAGAAAGGCGCCCAGCTGTTTCAATTTGAATTCCGAGGAGGCTGGCCCAAGAAGAAGAATTGGGCGCTGGAGCATCTTCCCTTTGACCATGACTGGATCCTTTTGCTGGATGCGGATGAACGCGTGCCGCCACAACTGGCAGAGGAGATCGCGAGCGTCATTCAGCGCCCGGATGGCCGCGAAGGTTTCTTTCTCAATCGACGTCTCATCTTTTTGGGGCAATGGATCCGCCACTGCGGTTGGTATCCCAGCTGGAATCTGCGTCTCTTCCGGCACCGCAGCGGACGATTCGAGCGCCTAACGGGAACCAACACTGCCGACACCGGCGACGTCGAGGTCCACGAACATGTGGTGCTGAAGGGAAAAGCAGGATATCTCCGGCACGATTTGCTGCACGAGGATTTCAAAAGCATCAGTGCCTTTGTCGAACGCCACAACCGCTATTCAACCTGGGAAGCGGCCGTGTATCAAGAATTTCGCCAAGGACGCTCGGGTGTTCAGAGCATTCGCGCATCGCTGTTCGGTGCACCCATAGAGCGAAAGCGATGGATCAAGCGGCTCTGGGTGAGATTGCCGTTTCGGCCGGCCCTCAGGTTCCTCTGGATGTATCTGGTCCGCCGGGGCATTCTGGATAGGCGGCCCGGCTTTATTTTTTGCGTGCTCATGAGCTTTCACGAAGCCATGATCAGTGCAAAATCCTACGAGCTCCAACGGAAAGGTGTTTGAAGATGTGCGGCATTGCAGGTTTTATCGCGCCACAGAATGAAGCCGCCATCGCCCGGATGGTGAAGGCCCTGGCACACCGGGGCCCGGACGGAGAGGGGACGGCTCATCTTCGGCATGGGGAGCAAGCCGTGGGTTGGTTCGGGCACAAGCGCCTGGCAATCCTGGATCTATCCGACGCCGCTCGCCAGCCCATGAGCACTGAAGACGGCCGCTTTTCCATAACCTACAACGGCGAGATCTTCAATTTTCAGGAAATACGTAGAAAACTCGAACTGGCGGGCGAGCATTTTGCAACCCGATCTGATACCGAGGTCGTCCTGAAAGCATTTCGTGCCTGGGGCGCGGGTTGCCTGAACGAGCTGCGGGGCATGTTCGCATTTGCCATCTGGGATGCACAGCTGGGCCGACTGTTCGTCGTCCGGGATCAACTTGGAATCAAACCTCTCTATTATCATGCCGGCGATGGCCAATTCTTTTTTGCCTCTGAAATCCGCTCTTTGTTGGCAGGCGGATGCGTCCCGCGCCGGCTGAACGCCGCGGGCATCCTCGATTACCTGGGTTTTGGGTCCGCCTGCGATCCGGATACCGTGATTGATGGCGTTATGGCGCTTTTGCCGGGCCATTATTTGATATGGGAGAAGGGTTCGTTACGAGATGTCGAGTACTGGGAGATTCCCAACGGGATCCAGGATGCAACCGCGAGCATGACAGAAAAATCCAGGCAAAAAGCACTGGAGGAACTGCGCGACATTTTATGGGAAGCAATCCACCAGCGGATGGTCAGTGATGTTCCTGTCGGCGTTTTCTTATCCGGAGGTCTCGATTCCAGCGCACTCGTCGCTATGCTGAGCGCTACCTCCAATGCTCCGTTGAGAACATTCTCCATTGTGTTCAGGGAATTCGATCATAACGAAGCTGAGTACTCTCAAGCCGTGGCGGCGCGATTTGGCACGCATCATCACGAACTCGTCCTGTCCCAGCGCGATGCGCTGGCGGCGCTACCGGACGCAATTCGCGCCATGGACCAGCCCACCGTCGATGGCATTAACACCTATATCGTCTCCCGCGAAGCGCATTGCGCCGGAGTAAAGGTCGCCTTGACCGGCCTGGGAGGGGACGAAGTTTTTGGAGGTTACAGCAGTTTTAAGACTGTCCCCAGGATCGAGCGTTTCATGCATTCCTGGAACCGTTTGCCGAAATTGGTTCGCGACAGCCTGGCGGCTTCGATAGCGCGCCTGATGCCCGATAGCGAACGGAATCACAAGCTCGGAGCCCTGCTTCAGCCGAATGGCCACGAGGTGCATCCGTACACCTTATCGAGAATGCTTTTCGTGCCCGGCCGGATCGATCAATTGTTCCGTGGTTCGGCAAAGCCGGCGATAGAAAACCAGGTACTCGCGAATAGACTGCGGACGGCCGCGCAATTCGATTCCGTAAACCACGTGTCGTACCTCGAACTGCGAAATTATCTGGCGAATACGCTCCTGCGCGATGCCGACTGCATGAGCATGGCTCATGGCGTCGAAGTCAGGGTTCCATTTATCGATCACAAGCTGGTGGAATTCTTATTTACATTCCCGGGAGCGCTCAAAGTAGGGGATCGACTGGCCAAACACCTGCTCGTTGGTGCGACCAGGGGTTTGCTCCCCGACATGATCACAAAAAGGCGCAAGCAAGGTTTCACTTTGCCTTTCGAACATTGGCTGAAAGATGAAATGCGGCTTGAAATTCAGGGCGCATTCAGCAGCAATGAGGGCCCACTCGCGGATCTTGTGGATGTCAAGGTGATGCGGAATGTCTGGCAGGAGTTTCTGGACGGCCGCACATCCTGGACGCGCCCTTGGGCGTTGTATGTGCTCCACCGCTGGTGTGAGGTCAACCTGTGAATGCATATTCCGATGCCATCACATAGGAATCCCGGATAGAGCCAGCCATGTGTGGAATTGTCGGCCTTGTCAACTGGGGGGACCGCGAGACGCTGGGGCGTATGACGAACGTGCAGGCTCATCGTGGCCCCGATGATCGCGGCGAATGGGAAACGCTATTGCCCAACGGCGATCGACTCGCTCTCGGATCCCGTCGTCTCGCCATCCTCGATCTCTCCCGTGCAGGTCACATGCCGATGTCGAATGACAACGGTACGGTATGGATGACCTATAACGGCGAAGTCTATAATTTTCGCGAACTGCGCGCGCAGTTGTCTGCCAAAGGTTACAGATTTCGATCCAACACGGACTCGGAAGTGGTTTTGCGACTGTATGAGGAAGAGGGACCGGAATGTGCCCGGCGCCTCAACGGCATGTTCGCATTCGCCATCGTCGATCTGCGCCACGAAAATCCCCGGTTGATTCTCGCCCGTGACCACTTCGGCATCAAGCCGCTCTATTACATCCATCGGGGCTGGCGCTTCGCAGCAGCTTCGGAGATCAAAGCGCTCCTGGAATTGCCCGGGGTCGAGCCCGCAATTGACCTCGAAGCTCTGAATCAATATCTGACATTCCTTTGGGTGCCGGATCCGAAGACGATGTTTCGCGGCATCTATAAACTCCCGGCCGGCCATTATGCGGTATTCGAGAAGGAGCGCCTGAACATCGTCCAATACTGGGATTTGGCCTTCCAACCCTCAGGCGCCAGATATGAGAGTTCCGAAGACGAACTGGTCAGCGCTGTCAGGGAACGTCTCGCTCAATCGGTCCAGAGGCAGATGATCAGCGATGTGCCTCTCGGCGCATTTCTCAGCTCAGGGATCGATTCCAGCAGCATTGTGGCCATGATGGCTCGATCGACCGCGGGGCCGGTGTCGACCTATACCATTACGTTCCCTCCCAAGTACCGCGTTGGGGAAACGACGCTGGACGATCCGGCTGCGGCAAGGCGCGTGGCCAGGCACTTCGGCTGCAATCATCACGAGATCGTTGTTGAACCCGACGTGGCCGCGCTTTTGCCAAAGCTGATCTGGCACCTTGATGAGCCCATCGCGGATCCTTGCGTTCTCCTCTCGTATCTTGTATGCCGCGAAGCCAGGCCCACGTCCACAGTGCTGCTATCGGGAGTTGGCGGAGACGAGCTTTTCGCGGGCTACCGCAAGCATTACGCCCAGAACTGGGCGCGCATGTATCAGCGAGTTCCCGCGCCATTGAGGCAGCGCATCATCGAGCCTTTGGTTCGCGAACTCCCTTCCATGAGGGGAACGCCCTTGAAGGGATGGGTGCGCCTGCTAAAAAAGATGGCCCGCAGCGGCTCGTGCTCTCCGCAAGACAGCTTCCTTATAAATTGCACTTACCTGGACGAAATCCAGAAAGCGCAATTGTACAGCAGCGCGATGAGGGACCGACGAAAGGGAACTGATCCATGGCGGGAGCATCGAACCCATTTTGAGCAAGTTGCGCACGCCGATTTCCTGAATCAGATGTTGTATCTGGACACGAAAGCTTTCATGACCAGCCTGAACTTGACCTACAACGATAAGATGAGCATGGCATCCTCCGTGGAAGTACGCGTGCCATTCCTGGACCGCGAGTTGGCGGAATTCGCTGCCTGGCAGATCCCGCCGGAACTCAAGATACACGGCTCTCTGCGTCCGGTCGGCAAATACATCCTGCGCAAAGCGATGAATGGATTGCTGCCGAAGGAAATCGTGAATCGGCCCAAGGCCGGATTTGCGGCCCCACTCGACTACTGGTTGGCTCGCGATCTCCGGGAGATGGTGGACGATCTTTTATCCGACCGGCGCCTCCGGGATCGTGGGTTTTTCGATGCTGGTGGGGTGAGAAAGCTGGTTCAGGATCAGCGCAGCGGCCGATGCGACTATTCCCTGCAGATCTGGCAACTCCTGACTTTCGAAATTTGGCAGCAATGCTTCGTGAAAGCAAACAAATCTCACGAAGTGCCCGTCGTAGCAAGTCCGCTGCCAACAAATCTCACTTCTGTCTCCCATGCACCGGGCGTTTACCCAAGCGCATGAAAATCGTAGCTTGCCGCCGTGTATCTTCTGTGATCACTCGTGGTCGTGAGCGTGATCGTAGCCGTGATCGTTTTTTTTGATCTTCATACACGGCCGACTAGGATCACGGCCACGATCACGGCCACGAAGTTTGTGGAAGGGGTTATTTTCGGAATAGGAAACGATGAAACAGGTAATTCAATCTTATAAGACCGGCGAGCTCAGGGTGGTCGATTTGCCGGTACCGCAGTGCCCTCCAGGGGGGATGCTCGTGCGCACCGCCTATTCCCTGATCTCTGTGGGAACGGAAAAGGCGCTCGTGGCTCTGGCGCGGGAATCATGGATCGGCAAGGCAAGGGCGCGCCCGGATCTGGCACGAAAGGTCCTGCAGCGAGTCAAGCGCGAGGGCCTGCTGTCAACACTCGACACAGTCAAGGCGAAACTGGATACTCCCATCCCACTCGGCTACTCGTGCGCGGGAATCGTCGAGGAATCGGGCGTGCACACCGTGTCTTTTCGCAAAGGCGACCGCGTGGCCTGTGCCGGAGCGGGTCACGCCAATCATGCGGAGATCAATGCAATGCCCGCAAACCTGGTGGCGCGGGTGCCCGAGGGAGTTTCGCTAGAATCGGCGGCATGTGCGACCGTGGCATCGATTGCGCTCCAGGGAGTGCGCATTGCGGCTCCGACTCTGGGTGAAAAAGTTGCGGTGATCGGCCTAGGCCTTCTGGGGCAGATTGCCGTCTCCATCCTCCGCGCGAACGGATGTCAGGTTTTTGCCGTCGATTTGGATCCGCTGAAAGTTAAACGAGCGCTGGAACGAGGCGCGGAAGCCGGCAGCGTCCGCAACGTGGATGATACGGTGGGCGATGCACTGCGTTTTTCTTCGGGCTGCGGCGTCGACGCCGCCATCATTACAGCGGCTACGCGAAGCAACGATCCGCTTCTCCTGGCCGGCGAGATCAGCCGCGACAAAGGGCGCGTGTCCGTCGTCGGCGATGTCCCATTCGATTTCCCGCGCAAAGATTATTATGAGAAAGAGCTTTCTCTGCTTCTTTCCCGCAGCTATGGTCCCGGGCGCTATAACGCGGCTTACGAGGAACAGGGACTTGATTTTCCCATCGGCTACGTGCGTTGGACAGAGACACGTAACCTCGAATGCGTCCTGGGATTGATGGCACGAGGCCTCTTGCCGGTCTCCGATCTCATCAGCCGGCGCTTTCCCATCGAAAAGGCGGAGGATGCGTATCAACTGCTCTTGGGCCCAGAAGGCCAAAAAAGCCCGGGGATCCTGCTCGAATATCCATCGGAGCCCGATCGTGCTCCCTTAATATTGAAGGCCTCGCCGGTGCAGCGCAATTCCGGAGAGATCGGCATCGGGTTTATTGGGGCAGGCAGCTTTGCCACTGGAACCCTGATGTCGCGATTTGCCGCCACGCAAGGCGTGCGCCTGCACACTGCCGTATCGGCGCGGGGATTCACCGCGAGGCACGCCGCGGAAAAGTTCGGCTTTGATCGCGTGGCGGGCACATCCGAGGAAATCCTGACAGATCCAGAGATCGCTGCCGTCGTGATTGCGACGCGCCATGATTCCCACGCTCCGCTCGCATCGGCGGCACTGCGGTCGGGAAAACATGTTTTCCTGGAAAAACCACTGGCGCTCGATGAGGAGCAACTTGCAGAGATCACGGAAGCTGCTTGCAGGAGCGGGAAGATCCTCTTTGTCGGGTTCAACCGCCGCTTCTCTCCGCTGGCGCTCGACTTGAAAAAGTTCTTGCCCGCGGGACAAACGCTGCAGATGCTCTATCGCGTCAACGCCGGGCCGATTCCTCGTCATTCCTGGATCTGCGATCCGAAAATCGGAGGCGGACGCATGATCGGAGAGGCGGGCCACTTCGTGGATTTTATGTCATATCTGTGCGGCGCGCCTCCCTCGACGGTTTCCTGTGACGGGCTCGCGGCCGGCGCTCAAGAGGCTGCCTTCGACGGCTCGGACAGCTTCTCTGCTTCCATCGGCTTCGCGGATGGCTCCGTGGGGACTCTGGTCTATACCGCGATGGGGGATGCTGCTTGCGCCAAAGAATACTCCGAAGTCTATGCCGGCGGAAAGATGGCGGTGCTGCATGATTTTCGATCGCTCGAACTGACTGCCGGCGGAAAGACCCGGCGTTCGAGACTCACCAGACAGGACAAAGGATTCGATGCCGAGATCAAGGCATTTATTACGAGCATCCAGGGCGCAGCGCCCGCCCCGTTCACTATCGAGGGGCTTGGGGCGGTCACACGCGCGACTTTTGCCATGGTCCGGGCGCTGGCCAGCGGCCGCCGCGAACAACTCCGAATTCGGGGACAGGCGCCCTTATTCGCCGGGAGCACGAGGTCAGATCCGAGGAAGGATAGCGAATAAAGGTGACTGTCCCCAATTTCGCAAAAAGCCAAGCTCTGTCGCGGGCGCTGTTGACGGCCCGCAGCGCGGTGCGACTGAAACCGGTGCAGATTTACGGCCGACTTCTTTCACCCCCGGGAAAACCCCTGTTGCCCAAGAGAACCGCCAACCTTCCCCAATGGAAAGGCCTTCCTCGCCTCCCGCGGACCTGGATGGAGTGCGGCGCGCTGGGCCATGAGCCAGACGCGCTTGTTGAAGGTCGATTTTCCTTCTTGAATCGGCAGCTTGCTTTCCCGGAAGAGGTGGACTGGAGTGCCCCCGGGACAGAGAGGCTCTGGCGATATCACCTTCACTATCTTGGTTGGGCGCTTGCTCTCGCTCTCGACGGCAGCCCGCACTGTCTGGCCGTGCTCGATAAAAGAGTGACAGAATGGCTCCAGAAGAATTTTCCAGGCAGCAGCGAAGGCTGGGAACCCTTTCCTCTATCGGTGCGCATCGTCAACCTCGCGTACATCTTGTCATTGGCCGGAGTGCTCTCAAATCGCCTCGCGGAGATGTTGAGAACGTCGTTGGCTATTCAAGCCCGCGCATTGCGGGGTGGGATCGAGCATTCCCTTCAGGGAAATCACCTGATCAAAAACGGCAAGGCGCTGCTGGTCGCAGGCCTCGCGTATCAGGGAGCCGAGGCCGAAGAGTGGTTTCGCACCGGACTGGCGCTCCTAGAACGCGAACTGGGGGTCCAGGTATATCCGGACGGCGGGCACGGCGACCGATGCGCGATGTATCATGCTCAGGTTTTGCTGGATTACCTCGAATCGATTGCGCTGCTGGAAGCCGGAGGCCGGCCTTGCCCCAAGGATTGGCATGATCGCCTGGAAACAATGGCCGTCTATCTGGACGCGATCTGTCATCCCGACGGCTTGCCGGCCCTATTCGGCGATACGTCGATCTCCTGCACGCCTCCAAAGGAGCGACTGGCGAAGCTTGCGCGCGAGCTCGACATGGAGCCCGATTTTCTCGATGGCTGTGTCAGCCACGAGTTTCCGGACAGTTCCTACGTCATGGCGCGCGATCTGCGCCGGGGAAACTACTTGATCCTGGATTCCGGTGCAGAAGGGAATGCCATCGAGGCCGCGCACTATCATTGCCAGTCGTTTTCCTACGAGCTGTCGCTCGGGGGCAGACGCGTGGTGACCGACACCGGCATTTCGAGCTATGAGATTGGCCCCGAAAGAACCTTGAATCGAAGCTCTTGGTCCCACAATACGGTTTCATGGAAAGACCGCGAGCTGGCAGAAATCTGGGGCGCCTTTCGCCTCGCGCGACTAGCGCAGATTCTAGGCCGGGAAGTTGAGTGTACAACGCCGGGAGCGCTTCGATTCAAAGGGCGAATGAGGGGGTTTTATCCAGGTGCAAACCGGGGATCTTGGGAACGCGAAGTGGATTGGACGCCGGAAGGAAGACTCCAGATCGTGGATACGTGGCTTGCGCCCAGGGCAGCCGAGAGTATTGTCTCTCGTATCCATTTCGCGCCCGGCCTGAGACTCTGCGATGAGAGTGGCGGCAATTATGGCGTCTATTTGGACACAGGTCCCAGAATCGCCATGCTGCAAGTGGGCCAGGGGACAGCGACGCGTACAAAGACCTCGTATCACCCGTCCTTTGGCGAGAGCCAAGAGCGAGATTGCATCGAGATCGCACTGGTCAAGAACTCCGCCCGCTACCAGATCATGTCAGCCCTGTCCGAGTAGGCGCGAAGCGCCCGCATTGAGTAGCCGCGCCCGTGAGGGCGCGGTTGGGAGAGACAGCAGAATGAGGTCCGAAGGACCGACACAGATGCGTTGTAGAGACTGGCACGAACTGCCGATAAACCGATCATGAAGATCCTCTACGTCAGCCAGTACTTTCCACCCGAACCGGGAGCGCCGGCCGCTCGTGTTTATGAGAACTGCCGGGCCTGGGTGAAGTCCGGCGCCGACGTATCCGTGTTGACGGCGTTTCCCAACCATCCTACCGGAGTTGTTCCTCAGGAGTATCGCGGCAAGCTCTATCAGTCTGAAGAGAGCGCCGGTATTAAGGTTCATCGGGTCTTCATTTATCCCGCCGCAAACCGGGGGTTCTGGGGACGGTCTCTCAACTACATCTCCTTTGCGTTGTCCGCTCTTATCTTTGGCGTCTTCAAAATCAAACCGCCTGATATTGTCGTGGCAACTTCTCCACAGTTTCTGGTGGCACTCTCCGGTTATCTCCTGGCGAGAATATTGCGGGCACGTTTCGTGTTCGAGGTGCGCGATCTTTGGCCCGCCTCCATCGTGGCAGTGGGCGCACTACAGGAAGGATCCGTCCTTGTCCGACTGCTGGAAATGCTCGAAGGGTATCTCTACCGTCACGCCGATCATATCGTAGTTGTCACCAAACCCTTCAAACGGCTGATTAAGTCCAAAGGGGTACCTGATTCGAAGATCTCGGTCCTGGAGAACGGGGTGGATCTGAACCTGTTTCGAGCCGGACCCAAGCCACAGGATCTCCTTCATGAGCACAAGCTCGACGGCAAGTTTGTGGTTTCCTATATAGGAACCGTCGGCATGGCCCATGGCGTTGGGATGATCCTCAGCGCGGCGAAGCAAATGAAGGAACTGAAAGATATTCATTTTGTCGTGGTCGGAGAAGGGGCGGAGCGCGCTGAGTTATGCGCCCGTGCCGAGAAGGAGGGTTTGACCAACGTGAGCTTTTTCGGAGCCGTTCCCCGGCCCAAGGTCAGGGAGTGGATCGTCGCCTCCGATGTTTGCGCCGTAACCCTCAGGAATGAGGCGCTGTTCCGAAAGGTCATCCCATCCAAGATGTTCGAGATCATGGCTTGTGCCCGCCCCATCATCCTCTCCGTGGGAGGGGAATCGGCGCGACTGCTGAAAAAATCTCGGGCAGGGATCATCATCGACCCGGAAAACTTCGATCAGCTTGGAGCGGCCATGCTCCGGTTGAAAGAGCAGCCTGGCGATATGCTGGAAATGGGAGCCAATGGCCGCGCCTTTGTAGAAGCGCATTTCGACCGAAACGTTTTGGCAAATTCCTATCTGGAGCTGTTGACGGCACTCGGGTCCGGGACGACACGATCCGTCAGGAAAGCGCCAAGGCGCAGGAACGCATCTGGAAGCGAGAATCTGCGTTTGCCGCAGAAGCGCAATGACGCAGAGACTCAAAACATAATGGTTTCTTAAGATTCTCCAACCAAAGGACGATCTGAACGGATGAGTCTCGCGCACTCTGACGGATCGTAAACATGATTCCCTATATCATTGCATTCCTGGTGGCCTTGTTCGCATCTCTGGCGATCACTCCTTGTCTCAGAGACAGCGCAAAGAGGCTGGGGTGGATGGATAAACCGGACCAGGCCAGGAAGTTTCACCGCGCTCCTGTTCCACGCGCCGGCGGTCTCGCGATCTTCCTCTCCCTGATGATTTCTGTCCTGGTCGTTTACCTGCTGCCTGCCGTAGTCAGCCATCCCCTCCGGATCAATCCAGCGCGCGCCGGCGCCATTGTTGGGTTGGGCGGACTGATGATGCTGATCGGTTTCTGGGACGATTTGAGAAACCTCTTGCCGTGGCAGAAGTTCGCCGCTCAGACGCTGGTGGCTCTCGCTGCCTGGTGCCTCGGGCTGCGCATCCTGGGAAGTTGGTCGACCCATGGCAGTATGTTTGAACTCGGCATTCTATCCCTTCCGGTGACTCTCCTCTGGATCGTCGGAATCACAAACGCCTTCAACCTGATCGACGGCATTGACGGTCTCTCTGCCGGGGCCTCCTTGTTCGCCATGCTCGCGATGATTGCGGTTTCGGCCCTCAACAGCCAATGGCTCTCGGTTCTGCTCTTATGCAGTCTGGCCGGCGCTTCCCTCGGATTCCTGCGGCACAACTTTACTCCGGCTTCCATCTTCCTGGGAGATTCCGGGAGCTTGTTGTTGGGATTCATGCTTGCTGTTCTTGGCATCGAAGGCTCGCAAAAGAGCCCCACGGCGATTGCCATCGCCGTTCCCATTGTAGCCTTCGGCCTCCCGGTTCTGGATACAATGATTGCGGTTCTGCGGAGATTCTTAAGCGGCAAACCGATCTTCACTGGGGACCAGAGGCACATTCATCACATCCTCGTGGGGCGGGGACTAAAGCCGCGCGAGGTTGTCATCCTGCTGTATGGAGTGTGCGGGCTGTTCGGACTCATCTCGCTCCTGTTTATGAATCCTTCGGGCCGAACCATGGGATTGTCCCTGGCCATTCTCGGCGCCTGCGTATGGTTCGGCATTCAGCAGCTTCATTACCCGGAGCTGAGCGAGTTCAACGGGTATGTCGGACGAGCGCTCCGGCATCAGCGCGAATTGATTGCAGGAAATGTCCTCATTGGAAAAATGATCGATGGATTTCGCTCGGCGCGAAGCTTAGTGGACCTCCTGGAAAGCCTCGCCGGTGTTCTCGCTGAGTTGGAATTTTCACGGGCCGAATTGCGGCTTCCCAGTCTGAACGAGAACCGGGTCGTGGTCCACATAGGAAACTGGAGGGCCCTTGTCGACGGACGAACCTATTGCCTGTATCAATGGCGTTCTCCCAATGCCCCGCCGGTCAAGAAAACCGCGGGAAACGGATCGACGCCGGAACGCGTCAGTCTGGGCAACGATTTCAGGCTCGAGTTTGTGTTTAAAGTTGCTCGACAATCAGGCCGGATTGATTCAGGGCCTGAGACTACCGAAGGCCGCAACACGGATATCGGGCGTCTGACGTTTTATCACCCGATGATCTCGCGATACCCCGTATCGGCCATTTGTCTGCTGGGGCGGAATATCTGGGGTGAATTTGCGGACTCCATAGGAAGGATTATGGCGCAGCAGAATGCAGGTTTGGGCAACAGCAGAGCCGATCGGCTTGCCCAGGCGGGAATTCAGCAGGCAGCGACTCATGCCGTATGCGCCGTAGAGGATAAAGCCAGGCCGGCTTAGCAGATCCCACTAACACAGAATGTAATGATCGTGGCGGCCTCCGAAGATGAGTCTTTGGGGGCCTTTTTATTTCAGCAGTGCCTTGTGACCATCGCCACACTTGAAGCCCTGTCCGGGGCCGGGCATACGTGCGGCCAGCGGATTTCCAGGTGCCGGGGTGCGTGCCCCCCTGAATACCAAGCAAGTCGGACGGCAAGCTAATTGTTCTGTTAATGAACAATTGCCTCTTGCCGATACGGAGAGGGTAAGCATTTCGATTAGGAGAAGGATGCAGCCATTTATCGCAACGAGATCAAACCAGGATGAGGTGCCTCTGCGTCGCGAGGATGAGCTGCTTCGGTGTTCAGCACGGATAAGCATGGATGCAGAAACCGCCGAGCGGATCAGGATCCTGCTCGCAATGGAGATCGATTGGCCCAGCCTCATTGCCGCAAGTTGCAGACACGGTCTGATGCCCCTTCTCTATTGGCACCTGCATTCTCTCTGTCCTGATCTAGTGCAGCGCGAGGTCCTACATGAGCTCCGCGTTCGCTTTGTGAGCAATAGCGCCAGGAATTGCCTGCTGACTGCTGAATTGATCAAGGTCCTGACACTCTTTGAAAATCATGGAATCCCGGCACTCCCGTTCAAAGGTCCGGTTCTGGCGAGGTCAATATACGGCAATCTTGCGTTCCGGCAATTTGCAGACCTCGACATTCTGGTCCCGGAAGACAAAATCGCCCAGGCGGGGGCCTTGTTGTGCGTTCAAGGGTACAAGGCAACCCAGGAGATTCCGCAGGCGCAATCGGCATCATTCTTGTGGACGCAATACGAGCTTCCCTATCGACACGAGGGAAGCTCAACATGTGTGGAGCTTCACTGGAAGGTGGCGCCGAGTTTTTTCCCAGGCGCCATTGACATGCAGGGTGTCTGGAATCGAGTTGAATGGGCCGAGCTCGCAGGCAGCAGAGTCCGCAATCTTTCACACATGGACATGCTTCTGATCCTCTGCGCACACGGGGGCAGGCACTTGTGGGAGAAACTTGAATGGATCTGTGGCGTAGCTGAGCTTGTCCGCGTCCATCCACAAATGAACTGGGAGTTGCTTTTCAAACAGGCCCGCGATGCCGGGAGCGAACGGGTGCTTCTGCTCGGTCTGATCATGGCGCATGATCTCCTCGAAGTGGAAATTCCCGAGGAGGTTCGAAGACGGATCAGGGAGGATACGCCTCTACTTGACCTGGCAGCCTTAGCACAAAAGCGCCTGTTTGCCCCGAATCTTCCGCCGCTTACCGCCATGGAGCGCTGCTTTTACCATGTCAGGCTGGCAGATCGATGGCCGAACCGAATTCGAATACTTACCAGGATGATGTTTTTGCCTCGATATCACGATTGGATCTGTCTCGAACTCCCCATGCAATTGTCTTTCCTGTACTTCCCGATCCGCATAGGCAGGCTCCTGTGGAAATCTGCTCTGGCGCCATGTTTGAGGCAAACCCATAGAGTCAAGAAAATCGGCCCGACTTCGAAGCGCGGGCGACCCACCCGCGCCCCAGCCGGGATTGCTCGATAATTGCCGGGATTCCGCACTGGCGATTTATTGATGGGCCAGCCCGCCATTGACACCACCGTTCTCGTGTGGCTGGTCGCCGGCGAGGGTGCAAATTAGGGGTGGCTGCCGAGGCATTCGCCGCTAACGGAGTGTTTCTTGACAAATCAAGCTGTTACCAATTTAATATGCAGCAAAGCGGGAATCTTACAAAAGGGTGTCTCCCAGTATTTGAAAGTAAGAAAACTTAAAGATTTTAGAAGTACTCCTCGCCTGCCACTGCAAGGAAGCATTGACTTAACCTATCGCTGTAACAATAAATGTTGCCACTGCTGGCTGAGGATACCGGCCAATTCCCCGGAAAAACAGGAAGAGTTAGCCTTCGACGAGATCCGTAGGATCGTGGACGAGGCCCGGAAGATGGGCTGTCGCAGATGGTCTATCTCTGGAGGCGAGCCCATGCTCCGCCCCGATTTTCCAGAGATCTTTGATTACCTGACCCGCAAGGCTGTTGGTTACGCGCTGAACACCAACGGCACTCTCATCACCCCGGAGATTGCGCAACTTCTCAAACGCAAGGGCACCAAGATGATCGCGCTGTACGGGGCGACGGCGGAGGTGTACGACGCAGTCACGCGCCATCCCGGCGGCTTTGAGGAGGTGATGCGCGGAATCGCGCATCTGCGTGAAGCCGGTGCGGGATTCACCGTGCAGTTGATCCCGATGCGAGCGAATTGGCATCAATGGGACCGGATGGCCGAATTGGCACAGTCGCTCTCGCTGCATTACCGGGTCGGTGCGCCATGGCTGTGGCTGACGTCGGATGGCTCAACGCAAAAGAATCGCGAGATTGCCGGACAGAGGCTTGCGCCGCGCGACGTGATCGAACTCGATAAACCTGATCTGACCTGTGGCGAACGGATGGAAGAAATCGGCGCGGATTACGAATTGTGCGATGACGTTTGCGGTGTCACCGCGAACGGTGATGATCGCCTGTTCGCCAGCTGCATTGCCGGGCGGCGCGACTTCCATATCGACCCGAACGGCAAGATGAGCTTCTGCTGCTTTATCAAAGACCCGTTGCTGCGCTGCGATTTGCGCCGCGGCACCTTCCGCCAGGCCTGGGACGAGTTCATCCCTTCGCTGGCGGACAAGGTGCGCGGCGGCGACGAATACCGTGCGAATTGCGGCTCCTGCGAACGCCGTGCCGACTGTCGCTGGTGCGCGGTCTATAGTTATCTCGAGACCGGGCGCTATTCCGCGCCCATTCCCTATCTGTGCGCGGTTGCCAAGGAGGCGCAGAAACTCAAAATCGAGTGGCCGCATAAACACCGCCGCTATTTCCAAATCGCCGGCATCACCGTGCGCGTGGAGAGCGAGCTGGATTTCGACGCGGTCGGGTTCAAACCGGAATTGGCACGGTTCGCGGTTGCGGGACCGGGCGACGACAACGTGACGATCCGGCATTATTTCGAATTGCCCGATATGAACGGCAAGGAATTCGGCAAGGAATTGTATCGCAAACCGCCTTGGGCGATCTCGCGCAAGAACGGCACGTGGTTCTATCGCGGCATCTCGCCGGATGAAAGCGATGCCGAATTGCATCGTGTCGCGGTTTTTAACGCCGACCACACCCACGCGACTATCTACAGTCCGCCCCACGATGAGCAACTCATCCGCGAAAGAGGCTGGCACTCGCTCTCGCTCTTTCCGACCGATCAAATCTGGCTCGCGCCGCTGCTCGCAAATCGGAACGCGATGCTGCTTCATTCGGCGGCGGCGATTTTGAACGGGCAGGGCTTGCTCTTTGTCGGTCATTCGGAAGCGGGCAAATCTACGACGGTGACGATGTTGAAAAACGCGCGCGACCCGAAGGGTTTTGGGAATCCTATCGGGTCTGTGGAGATCCTCTGCGACGACCGCAACATCGTGCGCCGCTGGGACGATGGCTGGCGCGTGCATGGCACGTGGAGTCACGGCGAAGTGGTGGATGTGTCTTCGGCATCCGCGCCTTTGCGTGCGATTCTGTTCTTGCAACAGGCCCCGCGCAACGAACTCGTGCCGCTGAGCGACCGCAAAGAAATCTGGCGGCGTCTGCTTGCTACGCTGATCAAGCCGATGGTGACGGCGGAGTGGTGGCAGAAGGAACTGGACGTGTTGGAGCGGCTTGTTAAAGAGGTGCCGTGTTACACGATGGACTTTGACAAGTCGGGAGCGATTGTGGCGGAGTTGTTGTCACTAATCAGAAAGCAGTAATCAGCTACTTGCCGTCGACTCTCACTGATAACTGGTCACTCATACCTGATAACAGGAGTTTCATGTGCGAATACATTCGGAGCGCAGCTGATATTTCGTTTGCGTGTGTCACAACAGGATAAAGTGTTTTACACTCAGCTAAGTATAGGAGCAGAACACCAATCCCTACATCCGTTATTAAAACATCCACTGATGCCTTGCCCGGGATACGTACCCCCCGTATAGTACTTACACCCGGTGAGTACACTCTCCTCCGGTTTTCCCCGCACCAAAACGATCAATTCCGGCTTCTTCCATTCTTTGCTTCGATCCATCTTCTTCCTCTTTTCTGCAAAATAAATATATGAAATCGCTATTTAGAGTAGAACAAAGGATAGCATAGAAAGGGCTCAGAAGTCTGCTGAAATATCCCCGCGACCAAGATGCAGGGGCGGTTGGGCACCACAAAGGGAGCTGAACAGAGGCCCCCTTCGGCATCCTCTCCGGCCGGTCCTAGAGCATGAGGTGCCGCAGAATTCTCCCGATGATGTTGGGGGCGTCCATGAGACTCACGATCTTCAGTGGAAGGGAGCAACGTCGGCAAAGAACATGATTAGCTTCATGCACCTTGAGATATTTGTTGTTACTACAATTATGGGCCATTTATCAACTGAATGAGCAAATGTAATGACCGTGATTCTTCCTAACAATCCGTGGTGAAGACTTCAGGAATTCCGCAGTTATTATTTTCGTAAGTACATAACATACTCTTACTTATTGAAATAACTGTCACGTCCCGCCAGGAAACATCCGATCTAGGGAATGAATATTTCTTCAAGAAAATCGCCGTGGCGAGAGTAGTTCGTCAAAGGAGATAGAGAATGGTCCTTCTACGAAAAGGCAAGTTAGCTCCAGTCTTGGCGTTGTCCGTCGCCGTTGTATTGCTGTCGTTCTTTGCGTCGGGCACAGTGTGCGCCACCTCTATTGAGATAAACACCCTTTTGGGCAATCCTTCTTTTGAGAATCCCATAGGATCGGGTTGTCCGACCGGCTGGACTTGTACTGGCGTGTTTGGCGTATACATCCCCATCGCTGGCCAGTTTACACCTGGATCAGACGGTTTGCCCGGCAGTCTGATCGTTCCCAGCGGGACACAGGCTGCGATTGCCCCCATCAACTTGTCCGGATCAGGCAATCTGAGCCAATCATCAACGACCGCTACCTGGGTAGCAGGCCAGCAGTACATGTTTACCTTTTGGGTGGGTCTGCCGGAGATATCGCCAATTGACGGAGGTGCGGTTTCTTGGCCAGACACTGTTCGCTTATATATTCTGGCAAATGGCGTCACCGACAATTTGAGCGGCAGCGGAGCCATAGCTTTTGATATCCCATCTCCTGGATTAGGTCAGTGGCAGCAGATTACTGCAACCTTTACCCCTGCCCAAGACACTGGCCAGTTCATTGGGGTCGATTTTTTTGTGTCCACAAGTCACAACCATCAGCTTGTCGACTTCGACATCGGGACGCCTACAAGTCCTGTTCCGGAGCCAGGCGGCTTGCTCCTGATGGGCAGCGGCCTGCTCGGTCTAGCCGGAGTGCTGCGCTGGAAGATCCGCCGTTGACTTGAATTCAGGAACCAGGGGAGTGAGGGGTCGAATCTCGAATTTTCAATTCTCAGGATTCCCCCGTCGCTAAACCAAATTGCCGTGGCTGTACCCGCGGGGATCAGGGCGCTGATAGTCTGCGGCTGCTGGAAGAAGAGTGTCAAGATCCTATATCCGGAACCGTCGGCTTGCTGTAAAATGCTCTTTGTGATGGACCCTGGACTGCGGGGGAGTCGGGGTATACAGGCGGAAGTTGACACAACACCCCATTTCAGAAGCAGGGCAGCCTTCCAGCCCGGCTCCCATCCCAGGAATTGCCGCTTTTTTTCAATGCATTTAATACGCAGCAAAGGGGAGCATTGAGGATGCTGGTGGGAGTTCATTCCGTCGCTGGCAGACAAGGTGCTTGTCGAGTGGCGCGCGAATTGCGGCTCGTGCGAAAGGCGCTGCTTGTCGCTGATGTGCGGTCTACGGCTGCGTTGAGCATCGGCGCCATTGCGTAGGGTTCTGTTCATGCAAAACGACACGCGCAATGAAATCATGCCGCTGAGCGACCGCAAAAAAATCTGCCGGAGTCGGGAAAACTGACGAAAGACATCCGCCTTCAGTCATCGGTAATCCGCCCTTCCTCGGAGGTTTTGTGAGCGAATACGTGCGGTACGTAAAGCAGCTGACAAAACCCATTGCCTCGCGCCTCGGGCAACTCGACATCGAATTGACCGAGCGGTGCAATAACGACTGTATCCACTGCTGCATCAATCGGCCGGCGAACGATGCGGATGCACGGGCGCGCGAAATGACGACGGAGCAGGTCAAGGATATTTTGCAGCAAGTCGCCGGCCTGTGTTTTCTGCAAGTACGCTTCACCGGCGGCGAGCCGTTGCTGCGTCCCGATTTCGAGGAACTGTACATTTTTGCGCGGCGTTTGGGCTTGAAGGTACTGCTGTTTACCAACGCGCGCCTTATCACGCCGCACCTGGTCAATCTGTTCATGCGCATCCCGCCGCTTGTTACCATCGAGATCACGGTGTACGGGATGCACGCCGAATCGTACGAGGCGGTGACGCGCGTTCCCGGATCATTTGCGCAGTTCTGGCAGGGCGTAAATCTGCTGCTGGATCGCAAGGTGCCTTTTGTCGTCAAGTCTGCGCTCTTTCCGCAGAACAAACAGGAGATAGACGAGTTCGAAGCGTGGGCGAGGATGATTCCGTGGATGACCGAGCGCCCGGGCTATTCGATGTTCTTCGACCTCCGCAATCGCCGCGACGATGCCAACAAGAACCGACTCATCGAATCAGTGCGTCAGTCGCCGCAAGATGGACTGGCGGTGCTGACACGCGACGGAGCAAAGTATCGCAAAGAGATGGCCGAGTTCGCCTCGAAATTCATGGGACCGCCCGGCGACCAACTTTTTGGTTGCGGCGCTGGATGCGGCATCTGCGTGGATGCGTATGGACGTGCCCAACCATGTATGGGCCTGCGCGCTCCGGAGTTGACCGTTGATGTCGTTGGCGCGTTTCATGAATCGCGCTTACAAAACGCGCTTGACCAATTCTCCCACCTGAGCGAACGGCGGGCCACCAACCCCGACTACCTGCGGCGCTGCGCGGTCTGTTTCCTTAAAGGCTTGTGCGAACAGTGCCCGGCAAAATCGTGGATGGAGCATGGTACGCTCGATACGTCTGTCGAGTATTTGTGCGAGGTGGCGCACGCGCAGGCGCGTTACCTCGGCTGGCTGGAGGGAAACGAGCACGGATGGGAAGTGCTGGATTGGCAGGAGAGGGTAAAGTAGTTGTCAGTGGTTGTTGCCGGGCAACTATGGTGACGGGTCTAATATAGTAGCAATTGCAAAGAGCGAAGCGACGGACCCTTGGTGACGCCGAAGTCTCACCGTGTAGTTGATGCCCGGCCCGGCTTTGCTGAATCACGAACGCACAGGAGACACCATGGTGACCCAACTAAACCTGAATGTTGTCTGCGCACCGTCGGAAGACGTGGTGGCGCGCGAGATTGAAGGTGAAGTCGTCATCGTCCCCCTCGTCGCCGGCATCGGCGACGCGGAAGACGAACTGTACACGCTGAACGAAACAGGGCATGCTATCTGGCGAAAGTTGGACGGCGCGCGCACGCTTGGCGCGATTGTGGATGCGCTCGAGCAGGAATTCGCGGCGCCGCGCGCCGACATCGAAAGCGATGTGCTTGGATTCGCGAGCGAGTTGACGCGCCGGCGAATCCTGACCGTAAAGGATGAGGAATGAAAGCGGAAAGCGGAAGGATGAAGCAACTGACTGACTTTTCATCCTTCTCAAAGTCCAGTCTGGTCCTCGCCTCGCTCAACATCGGACGCGTGCTCGCGGATCGCGATGGTGTGACGTTTCGCGCGCAAGGGACGTGCATGTACCCGACGATTCGCCGCGGCGACGTTTTGCGCATCCAATCGCGTCTTGCCGCCAACGTGAGGGTAGGCGACATTGCCGTTTGTCGCGTGCCTGATTTCCTCTTCGGCCATCGCGTCATCGCCAAGGGCGAACGAGATGGACGCGCGTATATCGTCACGCGTCCGGACCGCGCCCGCGCTGCAGGTGATGCGCCGACGTTCGATGAAAACCTGTTGGGCGTCGTCATCACGATCGAGCGCAACGGCAAACAGGTACCGCCCCACCTGACTGCGTATCCGTGGCTCGCGCCCTGGTAT
>Ga0182021_10002016_pt1 | contig 23672 bp, 22 predicted proteins | sample 612E3MmetaG_FD_120493 | JGI IMG/M metagenome (GOLD analysis project Ga0182021, IMG submission 120493) | Permafrost microbial communities from Stordalen Mire, Sweden - 612E3M metaG (Illumina Assembly) | ecosystem: Environmental > Terrestrial > Soil > Wetlands > Permafrost | place: Sweden... | reverse complement strand
GTTATGACCTCCGTCACTTCCCTTGGGTCTCATTCTGATATTTCCAAGCGGGAGTGCAAGATCGTCGACTATTACCAGCATGTTTTCAACCGGAATATTCTCTTTCTTAAGCCAGTAGTTTACAGCGTTACCGCTGAGGTTCATAAAGGTGGAGGGTTTTAACAGAATAAGTTCCCTCCCTTTATATTTTAAGCGGCAAATTGCTCCGTAACGTTTATCTGCAAAGGAAGCACCGGATGCAGTTGCCATTGCATCCAATACTGTAAATCCTATATTATGCCGGGTATCTTTGTATTCTTCACCGATATTTCCCAGGCCAACTATAAGATATTTCATCAAGCCTGATTGTTGTTAAAATAGCAGGCGTTATTCGGCTGCCGGAGCTGCAGGTGCAGCAGCGGCTGCGGCTGCTGCTGTTTCAGCTGCTACTTCTGTTTCAGTCTTTGCAGCAACACGTGAGGTTGCAATCGAAAGAACCATTGATTTTTTAGGATCGAGCAATTCTAACTTATCGAACGACAGGTCGCCAACTTTAAATGATTCGTGAATTTTCAGATTTGTTATATCAACCGGTAGAAATTCAGGGAGATTGCCTGGTAAACTCTTTACTTTAAGGGTCCTTCTTTTTATCACAAGTTTTCCGCCTGCTATAACACCGACTGAATCACCTGAAACTTTTACAGGGATGTTTATGGTAACTGGTTTATTATCAAAAACCTCAATGAAATCGGCATGTATAATATTATCCTTGACCGGGTGGAACTGCATATCTTTTAGAACGGCTCTGTACTCTTTATCCTCAAAGATGAGTTTTACCAGATGAGCTTCATGTGTATAAACAAGGTTTTTAAAACTGTTCTCATGGGCATAAAAATGAATATTCTTTTCTTTTCCATAGATAACACATGGTACATTACCTGTTTTTCTGAGTTGTTTGGAGCTTTTCTTTCCAAGTTCTGTTCTGAATGTTCCTTTAATCTCTATTGTCTTCATTTGTCTGAAAGTTATTGTGCTACTAAAAGTTATCATCACGATAACTCCCCATTACACGTTTGACATTATTTAAAAAATTGGTTTGCAAATATAGAACAAAGGAATCAGAATACAAAATTAGTACTGATAGACTGATTTGATGTGACAGCCTGAATTGTTTTGGCGAAAATCTCAGCAATTGAAAGCACCTTTATTTTTTTTGATGTATTGACGAATGGTACTGAATCGCTCACCACAAGTTCCTCAATAGCTGAATCATTGATCCTTTCAATTGCATTACCCGAAAGTATAGGGTGAGTGGCAAAGGCTCTTATGCTTGCAGCTCCACGTTCTTTCATCATTTCTGCTGCCAGTACGAGAGTCCCGGCTGTATCCACCATATCGTCGATTATAACCACGTTCCTTCCTTCCACCTCGCCGATTATTGACATTTCTTCAATCACGTTTGGTTTCTTACGGAGTTTATAGCAAAGAACCATCTCAGACTGAAGATGCCGTGAATAGGCATTTGCCCTCTTTGATCCTCCCATATCGGGAGCTGAAACGGTAAGATTCTTCAGTTTAAGATTCGCAATATAAGGAGCGAAAATTGCCGAACCGAAAAGATGGTCAACCGGGACATTGAAGAAGCCCTGAATCTGGTCAGCATGCAGATCCATGGTAATAACCCTGTCGACACCGGCAGTGCTCAGGAGATCGGCCGATAACTTCGATCCTATAGAAACCCTCGGTCTGTCTTTCCTGTCCTGCCTTGCAAAACCATAATACGGAATTACTGCAATTACTTTATAGGCAGAAGCTCTTTTGGCTGCGTCGATCATGAGAAGCAGTTCGAACAGATTGTCAGCCGGAGGGTTTGTCGACTGAACAATAAATACCATGCAACCTCTGACAGATTCATCAAAACAGGGTTGAAATTCTCCATCACTGAAATTTGTAACTGAACTTTTCCCCAATCCGATTCCCAGTTTATCTGCGATCATCTGTGCAAGATGTAAAGAGCCCCTGCAGGCAAAGAGTTTCATTGGCGCTGTTCCAAACATTTTCCTGTTTTTTTACGGTTTATTTTCACTATCAGAATTGAGTACAAAATTAGAAAAACTCTCCGATATCAGGTGCCGGTTGTGAAATTGTTCATAGATTCTTCAATATAATTATGAATCGCCTCTCTTCCTTTCCCGTCAACTGCTGAGGAAATAAAAGTCACCGGAAGAGATTCCCATTTCTCCAGCATTTCTGTATCATATTGATTTATAGATTTCTCAAGGGCTGCAAATGTGATCTTGTCGCTCTTTGTGAAGACTCTTACAAAGGGAATCCGGTTTAGCCCCAGAAACTCCATGAATTCAAGGTCCGACTTCTGCGGTTTGTGTCTTGAATCGAGAAGAACAAAAAGAGAGACAAGGTTTTCCCTCTTCAGAATATAATTTTCGGTCGCTTTAACCCATTTCTCCCTGAGCTTAATTGGTACTTTGGCATAACCATAGCCCGGGAGATCAACAAGGTACCAGCTTTCATTAATATAAAAATGATTTATTGTCCTTGTTTTTCCGGGCTGAACAGATATTTTTGCAAGTTTTGACCACCCCGTCAGCATGTTTATAAGCGAAGACTTGCCTACATTAGATCTGCCGATAAATCCGAATTCAGGTTTAGTGGTTACCGGGCAATCTCTTAATGTCGGACTGCTTTTAATGAATGTGGCCGAGCGTATAATCATGCCTGTTATCTAATTCAGATCGTTATATGGTAAGTCGATCTTTTTATATTGGAGGCAGTTGTTCCCGAAATTTGTCAGTAGCTCAGCAATTACTCCGATGAAATCTTTTTTTGGCGATCCGGTCTTCTTAAGAATAATATTTCCGGTTCCTTTTATTGTATTAATTTTTTTGCACCGTGTAGTATCAAAGACACCATTTGAGAAATCGCCGAGGAAGAAATTAACCTTTGCAGATTTGTCTGAGAGCGTCAGTGTAATTTTGTAAATACCTTTTGATTTGTAGTCATCCTGCATATTAACGACCAGCTGCGGATACCCGGTTACCAGTTTTCCGTCCATGGTGAACTCTTCCAGATATGGAGTGCGAAATCCCTTTTTATAACCAAGCCTGGCTTTCAGTTTGCCGGTCCTGTAATATTGCCGTTGAATACCATCAATTGTGTCATGCACATAGGGAGTAGAACGAAATACCTGTCCCTCAAGGAAATACCATTTTGCTGAATCTTCTCTCAACCCATTCTTATACCAGAATGTCTGACGAAGCTGGCCTGTAGGATAATATGATTTCATCAATCCTTCCCTGACGCCATTTTTGAATGTAACCTCCTTAACAAGAACCTTGTTGCTCATATATTGTTTTATACCGGTATACCCTGTATCGGGTACGGTAACCGTGTCAGTTGCAGTCTGGATATCTTTTTTCGGAGTTTTTTTCCCGTTACATCCTGAAAGAAAGAATATTGACAGGAAAATTAGTAATAATGGACCGGAGAATATTTTCATAATGTTATCAGATAAAATTATTTCATTCTGTTTATAAACTTGTAATCATCAGTAATTTTCAGGGTTAATAAATATTTCGAGCACCTGTGCTTCTCCAAAAGGTTCAAGAATTACCTCTTTTATCATTGCCGGGAGGAGAACTGTTTCTCCTTTTGAGACTTTCTCGAAAGTATTATCCCATCTGATCAGGAACTCACCGCCAATACAAATATACACAACAAATGAGTCATTTAAATTATAATCTTTATTAACAGGAGAATTGAAACTGATAATATTAGTGTTGAAAAATTCACAACTGACCAGATTTACAGTGTTGTTAAGTTCCGGATCCTTCCTTATTTTATTTGCTCCTGAGCCGTTAAAGTCAATGGCATCGAGTGCCAGATCAAGATGTAATTCCCTCTTCTCCTTTCCTGAACCTTTCCGGTCCCAGTCATAAATCCTGTAGGTAATATCGGAGGTTTGCTGTATTTCCACCAGTACGTTTCCTGCTCCGATTGCATGGATCCTGCCGGCAGGAATGAAGAAGGTATCTCCGGTCTCGGCGTTTTCAACATTTAATAAGCCGGTGAGTTTTCCCTCACTTATTGCCTGCTGGTAAATTTCCTTTGTTACACCTTCTTTGAAACCGGTATAAATTTTTGATCCTTTCTCGCTTTCAAGAATGTACCACATTTCTGTTTTTCCATAAGCATGATGTCGTTTCCTGGAGAGGACATTGCCGGGATGTACCTGGATCGAAAGGTCTTCCCGTGCCTCAATAAACTTGATCAGCAGTGGAAACTCGGTACCAAACTTCTCAAATACCGAATCACCGGTGATATCTCCCATATAAACTTCAATAAGTTCTTCAATATTATTTCCGGCCAGAAAGCCGTTACTGACAACTGACAGGTTATCAGCTATTGCCGACAGCTCCCAGCTCTCGCCAATCTGTTTTGAGCCTGACGGTTTTTTATTATAACGGGAAACGAGAGCATCTCCTCCCCACACTTTCTGCTTCAAAACAGTTTCAAATTTTAACGGATACAGTTCAGACATTTTATGTTTTTAAAATTCATAATCAATAACAGCTTTTGACTTTTCAATATGCATCCCGTTCCTTATGGCTTCAAGATGCTCATTGCTTTCCTGATACCTCTGAAGGTCTGCTCTTTCCCTGAATACAGAATCAATCGCAAAATCCCAGGCATGGCTGTCCTCATTAAAATTAATGCCGGTCCGGTATTCAACAATAAAAGGAAGTTTTTTGCCAAGGGGAGAAAAAATCTCCTCCAGCTGCCTGAGTTGCAATTGTTTATTTTCCAATGGAACGGATTGTGATAACTTAAAGAAAACTATATGTTTTACCATGGACTGAAGTATCGTTACAAATTATTACTTTTGATTATTGATTCCACAAAATTATATATTTATGTTGATAGTAGGAATAGCAGGAGGGACTGGTTCGGGAAAAACTACAGTGGTAAGAAAAGTAATGGAAGTATTTCCTAATGATGAAGTTATTGTTATTCCGCAGGATTCATATTACAGGGATAACAGTGGAATATCTCTTGAAGAGAGGCAAAAAATAAATTTTGATCATCCTGATTCGGTGGAATTCGGGTTACTGATAGATCATCTTAAAAAGCTTAAAAAAGGGAAGCAGATTGAAATGCCTGTTTATTCTTACCTTACCTGCCTGAGAGCAAAGGAGACTATAACAATTAAGCCTTCGAGAGTTGTGCTTGTTGAGGGGATTCTGATTCTTACCGACATCGGCCTTCGTAACATGATGGATATCAAAGTTTTTGTCGATGCTGATGCTGACGACCGGCTTGGACGTGTTATTCAAAGGGACATCAGCGAACGCGGACGTTCTGTCCTTAAAGTTCTTGAAAGATACCACGATACTGTGAAGCCTTCACATCTCCAGTTTATAGAACCGTCAAAAAGGTATGCCGATATTATCATTCCCGGAGGAGGTGAAAACAAGGTCGGTATCGAGGTATTAATTTCTATAATTGAAAAGCATTTATCAAAAAGTAAAACCTGAAGATATGCTTGATAATATAAAAATAGAGGACGTTTTATTCCTCGATATTGAAACTGTACCTTCTGTCTCTTCATTTGAAGAACTTAATCCTGTAATGCAGACTCTGTGGGATAAGAAGTCGAGACAATTCAGAACTGATGTACAGATTGCAGGAGATGTCTATGAAAGAGCCGGCATCTTTTCGGAATTCGGAAGGATTATTTGCATTTCGGTCGGTGTGATGAAAGGGAAGAATCCATTCATTTTCAGATTAAAATCATTTTACGGGGATGATGAAAAAAAACTTCTTACTGACTTCTCTGCAGTTCTGACGAAATTCTCAAAGACCTGCAAAGAGGCTCTTCTGTGTGCTCATAACGGTAAAGAATTTGACTACCCTTATATTGCACGCAGGATGATCATTAACGGGATTATCATACCTGATATTCTCGATAATGCCGGGAAGAAACCATGGGAGATAAAACTACTGGATACTATGGATCTCTGGAAATTCGGGGATTATAAAAATTATACATCTCTCGATCTGCTGACAAACATACTCGGTATAACTTCACCAAAAGATGATATAGACGGCAGCATGGTTGCCGGAATTTATTATTCCGAAAAAGACCTCGAACGTATTGTGCGATATTGTGAAAAAGATGTTCTGGCTATAGCGCAGGTGTTATTACGTTTTATGAATCTGCCTCTTATCACTGATGAGAAGATCGAATCGGTGACATTTCCCTGATCAGGATCAGTTTATTAAACTCCTGATATTTTTTATTACTTCCTCTGGTCTGTCGGAGTGGATCCAATGTCCTGCTCCTGGGATAATTATAAACTCTGACGCCGGGAAAATTTTCCGGATATCCACGAAATCACCGGAAGGAAGGTAATCGGAATTTCCCCCCTTTAAAAAGATAACCGGGAATCCTGTTACCTGTTGGTTAAAATATGCACTGCGGTCAATTCCTTCCATTATCTTTTCAAGATTATCAAGGAGTGAACGGGCATTTATTTTCCAGGTGAAATTATTATCGCCTGCCCTCAGCAGGTTTTTCAGGATGAGCCCCCTGACCTTTTCAGAAGCTATTTTTTCAGATAATATTAATTCAACCTGTCGGCGGGTGGAAATGGAAGACAGATCTATTGAAAGAATTGTTTTTAGAATTGTAAGATGCTGGTTATATGCCGGAATATTAGAATTTTCGTCTTTGAACGGGGAGATATCGGCAATCAGAAGACCATCCAGCCTTTCCGGCCATTTAAGTGCAAAAGAAACAGCCGTTTTTCCACCCATACTATGACCGGCGAGGAAGAATTTATTCAGATTCAGATCTTTTGCCAGTTCAGAAATGTCATCCCGCATCGAATCATAATCATGGATATCGCTATGGGGAGATTGTCCGTGGTTTCTCTGGTCCGGCAGATACACCGTGAAACTGTTACTAAGCTCCTTTGCTATTTTCACCCAGTTGTCAGATGACCCGTACAAACCATGAAGAATAATCAGCGGCGGACCGTTGCCATATCTCCTGTAAAACAGCTTCATCGGCTGATTATTATGATAACTGCCGTTTGTACATTTGGATTGTATTTTCAAGTCCCAGGTAGAGAGCATCGGAAATAAGCGCATGTCCGATCGAAACCTCTTCAAGCCAGAGGATATTCTGATGAAAATATCTGAGATTATCAAGGTTCAGATCATGCCCGGCATTCAGGCCAAGGCCGGAATCACGCGCTAATTCAGCTGCCTTGATAAAGGGATCAATTGCCTCGATGGCATTCGAACCAAACCCGGAGGCATATGGCTCAGTGTAAAGTTCCACCCTGCTTGTCCCTGTTAAGGCTGCATATTCTATATTGACAGGATTGGTGTCGACAAAGAGGGAAGTTCTGATCCCTTCTTTCCTGAAGGTGGAAACTATATCTGTAAGAAATTTAACATTTTTGCGAGTATCCCATCCGGCATTTGAGGTGATTGCATCGTGGGAATCAGGCACCAGTGTAACCTGATCCGGTTTCACCGACAGAACAAGAGTTATAAAATCATCGGAAGGATACCCTTCAATATTGAATTCGGTTGTAATTATCGGTCTGATTTCCAGCACGTCATTATATCTTATGTGTCTCTCATCAGGACGAGGATGGACAGTTATTCCGTCGGCTCCGAACAACTGACAATTTATTGCAGCTGTTAACACATTTGGTATATTACCGCCTCTCGCATTTCTGAGTGTTGCAATCTTATTGATATTAACGCTTAACTTTGTCATTGTAAACTAATATATGATTTTCCATTTTGTTAATGTATAGCAAAATTACAACAACTGAGGTTTTTTTACTATTTTAGTTGAAAATAAAAGTGAATATGGTTGCCAAAGACTTAATTTCAGAAGTAATACCCTCCCTGAAAACATCTGATCTGGGACAGACAGCGTTAAACTGGATGGAAATATTCAGAATATCGCATTTGCCGATTGTTAATAATCAGGACTTTCTTGGTCTGATATCGGATGCTGATATCTTCGACATGAATCATCCCGAAGAACCTATTGGTAATCATACACTTACTTTATTAAAACCGTATGTTACCATGGAACAGCATATATTTGAGGTAATAGGTATTGCTTCCAGGCTGAAACTGTCGGTTGTTCCTGTTCTGGATAATAAAAATCATTATAAAGGGGTCATAACTACCAGTGATCTGATAAGGCATATTGCAGGGTTATCTTCAATGGATCAGCCCGGAGGCATAATAGTCCTTGAACTTATTGAAAGAGATTATTCCCTTTCCCAGATCGCACAGATAGTAGAGAGTAACAACGTGAAGGTCCTCAGCATGTATATTACATCACCTCCCGAATCAACAAAGCTGGAAGTTACCCTGAAAGTAAATACAGGAGACCTGGTGTCTGTCATAAGAACATTTGAACGTTACAATTATGAGGTTAAAACATGGGTTACCGACAGCGATTCGATGGACCACTTCTATTCTGAAAGATTTGACCTCCTTATGAAATATCTTAATATCTGAGACTATGCTTGAGAAAGTTGCAATTTACAGCAAGGTCAATAATTCAAAAACAAAGGAAGGATTAAACAGGCTGATCAGCGAATTTTGCAAAAGAGGTATCAATGTACAGATTTATCAGAATTCAGACTATATCCATCAATGCCCTGAAGGAAATTTAATTGAACGGTTTACCGATCTGGCTGCCGTTTCGCGATTACCGGACCTGGTGATAAGTGTCGGCGGCGACGGTACCTTTCTGGAAACTGTTGTGAATGTGATGGATCTCGGAATTCCCATTGCAGGTGTAAATACAGGAAGAATGGGTTTCCTTTCAAATATTTCGGATGAGGAGATCAGAAATTCAATAGATATGTTGTGCCGGGGTGAATACGAAATAATCGAGAGATGTCTTTTGAAGTTATCTGAACCGGAAGGATTATTTGGCGGAAATTCTTCCTCGGCGCTGAATGAAATATCCGTTCAGAAGGCTGACCTCAGCATGATTACTATTAAAGTGTATGTTGATGAAACATACATTAATACATATTGGTCTGACGGACTTATAGTCTCTACGGCTACCGGTTCTACAGCCTATAACCTAAGTGTAGGTGGTCCGATTTTATCTCCCGAAGATGAAAGTATCGTTATTTCTTCTATCGCACCGCATAATCTGACTATCAGACCGATTATCCTTTCGGGAAAAAGCAGGATCAGAATGATTATTGAAGGCAGAAGTAAAGAATATCTTGTAACATGCGACTACAGGTCAAAAAGGTTAACCTTCGGCGAGGAGATTCATATCGTGAAGGCTCCTGTAAAGATAAGGACAGTAATGCTTAAGGGAACGGATTTTTACAGCACTCTCCGGAATAAACTAATGTGGGGTGCGGACACGAGGAATTAAATTACACAGAGGTATGAAAGATTAAGTGACGGAAACATTTTCTATTTAATTGTGTTTAATGTATAGGTATTATTTTGATCCGTTTAAACCATTGTTATTAAATAGAATATTATCTTTGCATAAGGAATATAAAATAAAGGATTCATGAAAAAATCTATTGTTTTCATTCTGCTTTTTTGCTTTCTTGTTCCGTATTCTGAAGCACAGATCTGGAAAAGGAAAAGATATCAGGCAACTCTGGGAATTGGTACGGCTCAAATACTGAGTGATATCGGAGGTTTCTCAGACAATAAAAACTATCTGGGGCTGAGGGATATAAATTTACGACAGAACAGAGTGGACATGAACCTGAATCTCAAATACAGGATTGCCTATGATTTTAACGCAAGGCTCAGTCTGACTTATGCATTGCTTCATGCATCGGATGTAGTCGGGTCAAATGAATCCAGAGGTCTCGAGTCTTCGGTTTCATTAGGCGAAGCTGCACTTCTTGCAGAGTATTATTTTATTAAAAACAGGGCTGAAAAAAGCTATCTGATCAGCAGGAGCAGAATTGGATTTTTCAATTTTCTTGATTTTTATGCTTTCGCCGGAGTTGGAGCAGCAGCTTATTCCAGTAAAGGGAATGATCAACTTATACTTCGCGGGAAAGCTCCCAATGGAGTTACTCCGGTTATTCCGGTTGGCCTGGGAACCAATCTTGTATATTCCCCGGTTATGAACTTTGGACTTGAGTTAGGAGCCAGATATTCATTTTCAGATAACATCGACGGATATGATTCACAATATACCAGTGTAAATGACGTTTATTATTTTTTCAACCTCACGTTTACGTACAAACTGAAGACCGGGGCGAAAAGTTTGCCTTCCTTCAGATGATAACACACTGGATCAGTCGGTTTAATGAAAAATAAATTTTGGTGTCTTTTGTGGTTTTCCATATCACTTACCGTGTCCGGTCAGCGAAATGCTGATTATGGTATTCTTGCAGGTGTTTCTTCATATCTTGGAGATATAAATACAAACAGGTTATTATATTCACCCCGCCCTGCGGGTGGTTTTTTTTACAGATATAACCTTCATCCACGTCAGGCTTTGCGAACTACAATTTTATTCGGCGGGTTAAATGCTAATGACCTTGATTTCAGGAACAGTTTCCAGATTGCAAGAGCTGCTAAATTTTCAGGAACATTTCTTGAGTGGGCTCTTCAGTTTGAATTTAATTTCTTTCCCTATTCAACACAGGGGAAGCAGTGGGAATATACTCCCTATTTAGCTGGCGGAGTGGGAGCTTCGTTTATTTCAACAGATTTTACATACGATCCTTTCTCTTTTCATTCAATCATTCCTGTGATTCCTTTTTCAATTGGTTTCAAGGTAAACATTTTTAAAAATTTGGGATTGGAAGCAGAATATGGTTTTCGTAAAACTTTTTATGGTAACTTTGACGGCGTAAAAAAATTGGTTTCCCCTTCTGACATGTCTTGGATCCATAACAACGATTGGTATTCATTTACAGGAGTAGCAGTCACATGGAAGATATATAACAAGCTGGCAGGATGTCCTGCCTTCAATGATGTGGATACCAAAAGAAAACACTAACTAATGCCATTAAGGAAACAGATAAATACCAGTAAGTTGCCTTCCCATGTAGCTATAATTATGGATGGAAACGGGAGGTGGGCGCAACAAAGAGGCCTTGAAAGAATTTTTGGTCATCAACAGGGAGTCTCTGCTGTAAGAGAGATAATTGAGACTGCTGCAGAACTTGGCATCAGATTTCTTTCCCTTTATGCCTTCTCAACGGAGAATTGGGCCAGACCTGACGATGAGGTTTCGGCTTTAATGGGTATTATGGTGCAATCGCTTAATAATGAAACTGATACTCTTTTAAAAAATAATATCCGGCTATTGGCAATCGGCGATACCGGCAGGCTTGCAGCTGATGTCAGGGAGAGACTTTTTGAAACTATAAATCTGACTTCAGTCAGCAACGGACTTAACCTGATAGTTGCCCTCAGCTACAGTTCAAGATGGGAAATTACCGAAGCCGCCAGAAGAATTTCAGAGGATGTGTCCAAGGGGTTAATTGATTCTTCTTCAATTAAAGAAGAAGTATTTGAAAAGTACCTTACCACTTACGGAATTCCAGACCCTGAACTTATGATAAGAACAAGTGGCGAGTTGAGAATCAGTAATTTTCTTTTGTGGCAGCTTGCCTATACGGAATTATACTTTACAGATATACTCTGGCCCGATTTTGGTAAGGAAGATTTTTATAACGCCATAATTGACTACCAGAAAAGAGTAAGACGATTTGGAAAAACGAGTGAACAGGTTTTGGAAAAATGATGAAACGATGGTGACTAGATTTTTTAAAAGGACATTTATAGTGGTCTTTCTGACTCTCATGAGTCTTTCTGTTTATTCACAGGAAAAGCATGAGATTGTTGATTTCATGACTCCGGAAGATTATATAATTGGTGGAGTGACTGTTACCGGGATAAAGTTTCTCGATACAAATGCTCTCATTGGAATTTCCGGTTTGCATATAGGTCAGGAAGTTACTATTCCGGGTGATGCAGTTACCACTGCTGTTCAAAAATTATGGCAGCAGGGATTATTTTCAGATGTTAGAATTTCTTTAACAAAAGTTGCTTCAGATACTGCTTTTATTGATATTTTTCTTCAGGAAAGACCCAGAATTTCAGCAATAAAGTATAACGGACTGAAGAATTCGGAGATTACAGATCTGGCTAAGAAGATAAACCTTCCGGTTGGATCACAGGTGACAGACTACCTGTTGAATACAGCGAAAAAAATAATTCAGGACTTTTTTATTGAAAAGGGTTTCCTGAATACCACTGTCGAATTTGTTCAGAAAGAGGATCCGGATCAGCCAAATAATGTTCTTCTGAGTGTAAATGTCGACAAGAAAGAAAAAGTTAAAATCGGAGATATCTCTTTTGTCGGGAATGAATTTTTTAAGGTTTCAAAGCTTCGCAAACAGCTGAAGAGCACCAAGATTAAAAATATTAACTTTTTCAGGGCGTCAAAATATATTGATGCGAAGTACAAGGAGGATAAGGAAAAGCTGGTTAAATTTTATAATGATAACGGATTCAAGGATTTCACTATTCTCTCTGATTCACTCTACCGCATTTCAGATGACCGTATTGGATTATCGATACGAATCAGTGAAGGGAAACAGTATTTCCTCAGGAATGTAAATTGGGTAGGAAACAGTGTTTACAAAAAAGAAGATCTCGAAAAGGTATTTAACTTAAAAAAGGGAACAGTTTATAATCAATCGCTTATTGCTGACAGGTTGAATGGTTCTTCCGGGGCCCAGGATGCAGTAAGTTCATTATACCAGGATTTTGGTTACCTGTTTTCACGACTGACACCTGTAGAGACGAAATTTGAAGGTGATTCAATTGATCTTGAAGTAAGGATTTATGAAGGCGACCAGGCCTACCTCAATAACGTGTTTATTACAGGTAATACCCGGACCAACGAACATGTAGCACGCCGTGAATTATATACACTTCCCGGTGAACTGTTTAGTAAAGATAAGATAATGAGGTCGATCCGGCAGTTGGGTGTTCTTGGCCATTTTGATCCTGAGAAGATCAATCCGACTCCGGTTCCCGACCTAATAAACGGAACAGTTGATCTGCTTTATAAGCTTGAAGAAAAAGCAAACGATCAGTTTGAGGTTTCCGGAGGATGGGGTGCCGGTATGCTTGTTGGTACTGTCGGAGTGCGATTCAATAATTTTGCAATGCGCAACTTCTTTAACCTAAAGGAGTGGAAACCCTATCCTTCAGGTGATGGTCAGTCTTTGAGTTTAAGGGTACAGTCAAACGGACGTGTTTACCAATCTTATAATATTTCATTTGAGGAACCATGGCTAGGTGGTAAAAATCCCAATTCATTCTCAGTTTCTGTGTACCGGTCACTGATGACAAACGGAACCAAGAAGGGAGGAGATGGGCGACAGGCTATGGTAATAGACGGGACAAGCATAGGACTTGGTAAAAGATTAAGCTGGCCTGATGATTTCTTTTCACTTTATGGTGAACTGGGCTACCAGAGATATAATCTGAACAATTACAATGTCGTGTCTTTCCTTTTCCAAAACGGAACCTCGAATCTCTTAAGCCTGACAGCAAAACTGACGAGATTCTCCACAAGTCCCAACCTTATATATCCAAGAAGCGGTTCTTCATTTACCCTTTCGGTTCAGGCAACTCCTCCTTATTCATATATAAGCGGCCAGAATATGCTGAATGTTACGGATGAGATAAAATATAAATGGATTGAATTTCATAAGTGGACTTTTAAAGCAGATTATTACTATCCTGTAACAAAGAATGATAAAATGGTGCTCAATGCCCGTTTTGCCTTTGGATATATCGGGTATTATAATAAGAATATAGGACCATCTCCTTTTGAGAATTTTTATCTGGGAGGTGATGGAATGACCGGCTATAGCTTCTATGGTCGTGATGTAATCGCCCTGAGAGGTTATACTAACGGATCACTTACTCCAAATGATCCTGTCAAAAGCGGAGTATCTTCAGGGAACGTATATTCCAAGATCACTTTCGAACTCAGGTACCCAATCTCACTTAATCCCCAGGCAACAATCTACGTTCTGTCATTCCTCGAATCAGGTAAAGCATGGTACGAGCTTAAAGAATATAACCCATTCAAAATGAACAGATCGGCAGGTATCGGCATCAGGGCGAATCTTCCAATGTTCGGTTTACTGGGTGTCGATTGGGGTTATGGTTTCGACCCTGTTGAGGATCCGGTTACTTATCCAAACGCAAATCATTCACAATTTCATTTTGTTATAGGGCAACAATTCTAAAAATTTATAATTTCGAAGTTATGAGAAAAATAAGCGTTTTATTAGGATTCCTGATTCTGACTTCGGCTATAGCTACGGCTCAAAAATATGCCTTTGTCGATTCTGAATATATAAAGAAAAACATACCTAAATTTACCACTGCTCAGGAACAGCTTGATAAACTGTCAAAGCAATGGGAAAAAGAGGTTGCTGACGGTTATGCAATCGTTGAGCAAATGTATAAATCTTACCAGAGTGAATCGGTTCTTCTCTCACAGGATATGAAAACCAAAAGGGAAGAAGCGATTGTCGCAAAGGAAAAAGAGATGAAAGACCTTCAGAATAAATACTTTGGTATGGAAGGTGAACTCTTCAAGAAGAGGGAAGAACTGGTTAAACCTATACAGGATGAGATTTTGAAGGCAATTAAAGAGATTGCCGTTGACGGAAGTTATGCTGTCATTTTTGATACTGCAGCCGGAGGAAATATCCTGTTCGCAAACCCAAAATTTGACATCAGCGATCAGGTTCTTGAAAAATTAGGTTATAAAAATTAATTAATTACTTTTGCAACGATTGTTTAATATAATATAATTAAAATGAAAAGAATTATTGGTATAGCTACTTTATTGTTTTTCTTGGTCTTAGCAGGACAAAGTGCAGTTGCTCAAAATTTGAAATTCGGGCACATAAATAGTGATCAACTTATCCAGGCTATGCCTGAATATGACTCAGCTACAGTCAAACTGGATAAATTTCGTAAAGAACTTGTTAATGCTCTTGATTTGATGTCAGTCGAATTGAATAATAAGAATGCTGCTTATGAAAAAGAGAGTAAAACTCTAAGTGATGTCGTTAAACAGACAAAAGAACAGGAACTGGTCGACATGAACAGAAGGATCCAGGAGTTTCAGGGCAGCGCCCAGACTCAACTCCAGGATAAGCAGGTTGAACTATTCCAGCCTGTTTATGCCAAAGTTGATAAAGCTATAAAAGATGTTGGCAAAGAAAACGGATTCACTTACGTTTTCGATGTGGCAAAAGGTGCGCTTGTTTATTTCGATGAAACAAAAAGCATAAATATTATGCCTCTTGCCAAAGCAAAACTGGGATTGAAATAATTTAAATAATAAATTATATGACCATCCTTTTACGGGATGGTCATTTTTTTAATATACCTGTATTGTGAAAGAGCAACCTATCGGAATATTTGATTCTGGTGTCGGAGGTCTGACAGTAGCTCATGCAATAAAGAACATACTGCCAGGCGAAAGCCTTGTCTATTTTGGAGATACGGCTCACCTGCCTTATGGCGATAAATCAGCCGAATCTATAAAATTTTACTCACAGCGTATTACCGAGTTTCTTCTTGAACATGATGCAAAAGTCGTACTTGTTGCATGCAATACGGCTTCTGCTTCTGCTTTTGACTCTCTTAAGACGGAATTCAGGCAAAAAACAATTCTGATTGATGTTATCGACCCGGTTGTGGATTATCTGAGTTCGAGGAAGTTCGGGAAAGTCGGTATCATAGGAACAAAGAGAACAATCAGTTCCGGCACTTACGAATCGAAGATCGCCGGAAAATCACCATCCACATCAGTCGTATCATTGGCTACACCTTTGTTTGTACCCATGATTGAAGAAGGATTTATATTTGACGATATAAGCAATGCCATTATCAGAACGTACCTTTCCAATGAATCACTCGCCGGTATACAGGCACTGGTCCTGGGCTGTACACACTATCCAATAATCAGAAACCAGATAAGTAAGTTTTTCAATTTCAACATTGAAGTTATCGATTCAGCAAGAATCGTGTCCGTTACATTACGAGATACTCTGGAAAAAAATAACCTTCTGAATCTATCCGGTGTTGTAAAAGATCAGTTCTTTATTTCCGATTATACAAACTACTTTGAAAAGATAGCCAGAATGTTCTTCGAGGGAGAAATAAACCTGAAGAAGGCGGATATCTGGAATTGAGACAAAAAGGAATAAACGGAAGTTCAACAAAATTCCTGCCTTTATAAAAAAAATTGTCCGGAACAAAAAAAAAGTTCTGCTGTTACTGTGAAATATGATCAATATCATACTTTATTACAATTTTTGCATGTTAGTCAATACTTAAAAGGTTAATTTTGCGCATTATTTATATTTTCTGAAAATAAGGGTTCATATTTTACAGTAAAAAATTTTTAAGGTAAAAATGGTTAAAAGATCAAAGGTTATTGAAAGAGAAGAAGTAGTGATCCGTTTTTCGGGTGATTCAGGAGATGGAATGCAACTTACAGGTACACTGTTTTCTGATACTTCTGCTTTATTTGGCAACGATTTGTCAACCTATCCTGATTACCCGGCTGAGATCCGCGCACCACAGGGAACCGTAGGAGGTGTTTCCGGATTCCAGGTTCATGTGGGCCATTCGGAAATAAATACCCCCGGAGATTATTCTGATGTTCTGGTTGCTATGAATCCGGCTGCTGTTAAATCGAATGCAAAATGGATTAAACCTGGTGGTACAATAATATATGACATAGATAATTTCACTGAAAAAAATATTTTGAAAGCCGGTTATGAAAAGGATCCTGTTATAGAGGAAAAACTTGAGGATCATAACATTATAGCTGCTCCGATATCTTCTCTGGTAAAGGAAGCCCTTAAAGATTATGGCCTCGATCCGAAATCGGTACTGAGAACAAAGAATATGTTCGCACTCGGCATGGTATACTGGCTTTTCGATCGTAAACTTGACTATACGGAAGAATACTTTAAAAAGAAATTCAGGAAGAATCCTGAAATTGCGGAAGCAAATAAAGTTGCTCTCCGGGCCGGATACTACTATGCCGAAACGATTGAAGCATTAAGTCCGGTTTATAAAATCCTTCCTGCCAAGATTGCAAAAGGTACTTACCGCAATATTGCAGGTAATACTGCGACTGCCTGGGGTTTCCTGGCTGCAGCAGAAAAGGCCGGATTAAAAATCTTTATCGGATCATATCCTATTACCCCGGCTACAGGTATACTGGAGGAGATGGCTGCACGTAAGGACCTTGGAGTTGTAAGTTTTCAGGCTGAGGATGAAATAGCCGGAATTTGTACTGCGCTCGGTGCAAGCTTTGCCGGCGACCTTGCAATTACTTCTACTTCGGGCCCCGGTCTTGCACTCAAGTCTGAGGCTATCGGACTTGCAGTTATGACGGAGCTTCCGATAGTCATAGTAAATGTACAGAGAGGAGGCCCATCTACCGGTCTTCCGACAAAAACAGAACAGGCTGATCTGATGCAGGCTTTGTTTGGGCGTAATGGTGAATGCCCCGTTGTGGTTTTAGCAGCAAGCACACCTTCCGATTGTTTCCGTTTTGCCTTTGAAGCGGCCCGGATAGCTTTAGAGCATATGACCCCTGTATTGCTTCTCTCTGACAGTTATCTTGCAAACGGATCAGAACCATGGAGGATCCCTGCGATGAAAGATCTTCCAAAAATCAATCCGCCATTTGCTGACAGGACAATGACGCCGTTTTTGCCATACCAGCGCGATGATGAAAAACTTGTGCGGTCCTGGGCTCATCCCGGTACGCCGGGTCTGGAACACAGAATCGGCGGTCTTGAAAAAACTATCAAGGGGACTGTTTCCTATGTACCTGAAAACCATGAATTAATGGTTAAGTTGCGGGCTGAAAAAGTCAGAAGGGTTGAAATGGAAATTCCTGATCTGGTAGTTCAGGGTCCAAAATCAGGTGATCTGTTAATAGTTGGCTGGGGCGGATCATACGGATATCTGATAACCGCGGTCCGTGAATTAGAAAGTGCCGGTTATAAAGTCAGTCTTGTCAACTTCAACTATATCAATCCTTTACCTAAAAATGTAAAAGAAGTATTCAGAAAGTTTAAGAGAATTGTAGTGTGCGAATTGAATCTTGGTCAGTTTGCAGATTATCTGAGGATCAAGCATCAGGAGTTCACATACGAACAGATCAATAAGGTACAGGGTATCCCGTTTACTATTAATGACATAAAAGAAAAATGCATTAAAATGCTGGAGGAGTTATAAAATGGCAGAAATACTTATAAATAAATATACGCCCAAAGATTTTAAGAGTGATCAGGAGGTAAGATGGTGCCCGGGTTGCGGCGATCATGCAGTTTTAAGTTCTGTGCAGAAAGCTCTGGTCGAATTGGGTATCCCAAAAGAAAAATTTGCATTTATTTCCGGAATCGGTTGTTCATCAAGATTCCCGTATTACATGGATACTTATGGCTTTCATAGCATTCACGGACGTGCAGCAGCAATTGCAACCGGAGTAAAAACTGCAAATCCGGAATTATCGGTATGGCAGATGACAGGCGATGGCGATGCTCTTGCAATAGGCGGGAATCATTTTATTCACGCGGTCAGACGGAATATTGATATTAATATAATATTGTTTAACAACGAGATTTATGGTCTTACAAAAGGCCAGTATTCTCCGACCTCCAGTAAAGGACTTGTAACAAAAACCTCCCCTTTTGGGACAGTGGAGGAACCTTTTTCAGTGGGCGAGCTTGTTATTGGTGCAAAGGGAAAATTCTTTGCCCGTACTATTGATACAAGTATTGCCGTTTCAACCCAAATATATATCGAGGCAGCAAAACATAAGGGAACTTCTGTCATAGAAGTTTTACAGAATTGTGTAATATTCAATGACGGAGTACACGATACAATAGCTGATAAAGATGTAAGGGATGACAGAACACTTATTCTCAAACACGGTCAGCCCATGATCTTCGGAAAGGAGAATAACAAGGGCCTGATCCTCGATGGATTAAAGCTCAGGGTTGTTACTCTTGGTGAAAACGGAATAACCGGAAAAGATATTCTTGTTCATGATGCTCAGGAAGCAAATCCCGGAATCCAATACATGCTTGCAAATATGAAGTACCCTGAATATCCTGTAGCATTGGGAGTTATCAGATCAGTTTCAGGAGCTACCTACGAAGCATCGGTGCACGCACAGATTGATGAGATTCGGAAGACAGCAAAAATAAAATCTATGGATGATCTGCTCATGAGCGGATCGACCTGGAATGTTGATTAAAAGCATAAAATCCAAAATAAGTTTTACAGCTCGAAAATCCGCATATGGATGAACAGAGTCATAATAATATTGAATATAAAAGGTTACTTCACGATCAGCAGGAGAGATTAAAAGAGCTTGCTTGCATCAACAAGACCACCTCAATTCTGAAAGAGGGTAAACCTATCGAGGAATCCCTTCAGCAAATCGTTCTGTTTTTGCCTTCAGCATGGCAATATCCGGAATACACGGTTGCTCGTATTAAATACATGGGAAAAGAGTTTGAATCCATAGACTTCAGGGAAACATCCTGGAAGATGGTACAGGATTTTTCGACTATAGATGGAGAAAAAGGATATATTGAGATTTGTTATATAATTGAATTCAATGCTGAAAATGAAGGTCCGTTTTTGAAGGAGGAAAGGGATCTCATCCAGAATATCGGAAGCCTCTTAACGGGTTACATAAACAGCTACAAAGCAAGAGACATTATCAGGCTGACTCAGGTCAGCCTGAAAGACGAGGACGATATCAAAGAAGTCTCAAGCAGAAAGCTGCTTCAGAAATTTCTCGATCGTCATAATGCTGAAAGGGATGTTTTTCACGATCTTATGCCTTTCAAAGTTAAAGAGATACTTCTGGTTGCCAACCTCTACGATGCTTATTCCATTGAAGGGGAAGGCCGGTTTTCGGATCTCATGCTTGGTGAGTATTACCAGATGAGCCTTACATCTATTCCAAGAGTAACAGGTGTCTCAGTCGAAGATGAGGCTTTCAGCCGTCTGAAATCGCGGCACTACGATATGATCATAATTATGATAGGCGTAGACAAGGAGAGTCCCATGGCGTTATGCAAAAAAATCAAAGACAAATATCCGTATATTCCGACATTTCTGCTTCTAAACAGTACGACCGACGTGCCTTTCGTGAAAAAACAGAAATCCCTCGGTATCCCATTTGACAACTATTTTGTGTGGACCGGCGAATCCAGGGTGTTTTTCGCGATGGTTAAACTGCTCGAAGACAGGGTCAATGTTGATAATGACACAAAAATGGGGCTCACCAGGATTATCCTGATAGTTGAGGATTCGGCGGAGTATTATTCAACTTATCTCCCGATGCTCTATACACTTGTCATGGAGCAGACCAAAAACCTGATCGAGGACGTCTCCACCGATGAATTGTATAAAGTCCTTAAACTCAGGGCAAGGCCAAAAATTATGCTCGCTTCGAATTACGAAGATTCAATTACAATTTATAATAGGTATAAGGACAGTCTTTTATGTATAATTTCTGATATGCGTTTTCCGAAAGACGGTGTTTTACATGATACTGCCGGATTCGATCTTATAAAGCATATAAAAGAAGATCTTCCTAATCTGCCCTCACTGCTCCAGTCGTCAGATCCTGAAAACGTTAAATATGCATATCAGCTGAAATCAAATTTTATCAATAAAAACTCCGAAAGTCTTTTGCAGGACCTGAAATTGTTTATCACTTATTATCTGGGTTTTGGACACTTTGTTTACAGGGATACCAAAGGCCGGCAGATTGCCGTGGCAAAATCGATGAAGGAGTTCGAAGCATACCTCCAGACCATACCCGAAGATTCTTTGGCTTACCATGCAATGAAAAACCATTTCTCACTCTGGCTTATGGCAAGAGGAGAGGTTAAGATTGCGAAAATGATAAATCCGGTACAGGTTTCTGATTTCAAAAGTCTCACCGATCTCCGCGAATTTCTTACCGATATCATCCGGAAGAGGCGCAGGGAGATGAATAAAGGAAAGGTCGTTAATTTTGAGGAGTCGGCAGTAATTGATGAAACTAATGTTGTCAGCCTTTCAGGTGGTTCGCTGGGAGGGAAAGGCCGTGGTCTTGCATTTATAAATACCCTTATTTATAGTTTTGAGCTGGGAAGACTTTTGCCTGGCATAAATATTAAAACACCTGTAACCGCAATAATAGGTACAGATGAATTTGATATGTTCATGGAACGAAACCATTTGTGGGACAAGGTAAAAGACGAGAAAAACTTTGATACACTGCAGAAATTGTTTCTTGAAGGTAACCTCAGCTACACCCTTGAAAAAAAGCTGAAAGTATTTGTAAGACTTATTGGCAAACCAATTGCCGTGAGATCATCAAGCTTGTTTGAAGACTCTATGAGCCAGCCATTTTCAGGTATTTTCGGAACTTATCTTCTTCCTAACATTAATCCTGATCCTGATATCCGGTTCAGGCAGTTATCTGAAGCTGTGAAGCTGGTCTTTTCTTCAATTTATTCGAAAAATGCCCGGACCTATTTCGAAGCTATCTCCTATAAGGTTGAACAGGAAAAGATGGCTGTTGTAATTCAGGAGGTTGTTGGCAACAGATTTGAAGATACATTTTATCCCCACATCAGCGGGACCGCCCAGTCATTCAATTTTTATCCTGTTGCTCATATGACTCCACAGGATGGATTTGCTGTAATTGCAGCCGGTCTGGGGCAGTATGTTGTCGAAGGTGAAAACGCGTTCAGGTTTTCCCCTGCTTACCCTTCACTGGATATTGTTTCTCATAACGATCTTTATAAGAACTCACAGCTTCATTTCTATGCCGTTGATATGACAAAAAAAGAGCTGAATCTTCTGGAAGGGGAAAATGCCGGGCTTATTACTCTTGATATAAGTGATGCTGAAAGACATGGTACGCTTAAGCATTCAGCTTCCGTATTGGACAGAGATAACGATACGATAATACCGGGGCTCGATGTTCCGGGTCCGCGCGTTGTAAATTTTGCTGATATTCTCAAATATAATTATGTGCCACTCGCCTCTACTCTTAAAATTGTACTGGAAGTGGTAAAGGAAGCCTTTGGAACACCAGTTGAGATTGAGTTTGCTGTAGATCTTACACGGGACAAAGCAGGGCATGCTTCATTCTATCTTCTTCAGATAAAACCTCTCGTGGGAAGCAGCACGGGATATACCATTGATCCGGAAGACATATTTACGGAAAATACTATTCTGGTGACGAGCAAAAGCATGGGAAACGGAGTTATTGATGATATTACCGATTTCATTTATGTTGAGCCGGAAAAATTTAATAACATGCTTACCAATGATATGGCACGTGAAATTGCTGCAATTAATGAAAAAATGATGAGGGAAAACAGAAGGTATGTTCTTCTTGGGCCGGGAAGGTGGGGAACAAAAGACAGATTCCTTGGCATACCTGTGGTTTGGCCGCAGATCTCAAATGCAAAAGTTATTGTTGAGGTCAGCCTGCCTGATTTCCATATTGATGCCTCGCTTGGCTCTCATTTTTTTCATAATGTCACCTCAATGAATGTCGGGTATTTTTCAATTAACCAGGGATCGCCTGATGAGGTCATTCATTGGGATAAACTTAATAAACAGAAAGTTATTGAGCGAGGAAGATTTTTCAGGCATATCAGATTTGACAAACCACTACTCATACGGATGGACGGGAAAAAAGGAATCGCTGTAATCTCTGTTAATAATTAAAAAGGGTTGACTGATAAATGCTTAAATTGAGCAGAATTTTGTATCGCTAAAAATCCTAAAAAATAAGTTTAACACAATGAATATAATTCCTAATACTTATATAATTCCGTTTACACTACTCACTTTAGTCACTTTAGTCACTCCAGGCACTTTCCCCTTAAACAGTATATGTTATGACAATAATTGAAGGGATACCGGATCTTCTTAAGTACGACTTTACAGATACATCTTTCGATCTGCTGATGCAGAAACGTATCCATCGTGTGCTTATAATATGCAGTAATTATGATAATTATATGCTTGAAGAAGACGGCAGGATTGATGAGCAGATTTTCAATGAATATGCTTCACTAAACCTTCGGTATCCTCCGACTTTTGTTCAGACAGATAATGCCGAAGATGCGTTCAGGATACTTCAGGATGGTAACATTGATCTGGTTATCTCGATGCTGAGTCTCAAAGGTACTGATGTCTTTGCACTTGCAAAGAGGATAAAAGCTAAATATGAAAATATCCCGATTGTTGTTCTTACTTATTTCTCAAGGGAGGTATCGCTCAGACTTGAAGGAGAAGATCTGAGTGCGATTGATTATGTTTTCTGCTGGCTGGGTGACGCATCTTTAATCCTGGCGATAATTAAACTTATTGAAGATAAGATGAATGCGGATTATGATATTGAACATATCGGCGTTCAGGCTATCATTGTTGTTGAAAATTCAATAAGATATATTTCATCATACCTGCCGAATATCTACAGGATTATCCTTTTGCAGTCGCTTGATTTTCAGCGGGAAGCCCTGAACGAACACCAG
>Ga0182021_10002015_pt1 | contig 23679 bp, 20 predicted proteins | sample 612E3MmetaG_FD_120493 | JGI IMG/M metagenome (GOLD analysis project Ga0182021, IMG submission 120493) | Permafrost microbial communities from Stordalen Mire, Sweden - 612E3M metaG (Illumina Assembly) | ecosystem: Environmental > Terrestrial > Soil > Wetlands > Permafrost | place: Sweden... | reverse complement strand
GGGCTTCCTGGTGGGTGGGGCTCAAATAGAGAAACTTCGGGTCCGGGGTGATGTTGAAGGGCATCTCCGCGAACCCATAGAAACTCTGGTACATGAGACGGTGAAGCTGAGGGCTCGTCGCCAAAAGGCACGCCAAAACCGTGGGCGGAGGGAGCAGGAGGGTTATTTGAAATCTCCTTTACTCGCGGCGCGGCGGCGCTGTTGATCGGCAGCGGTCCTCCACGTCACCATGCGTCGCGTCATCGTCGGTTTCTATCTTGTGCTGTTTCTCGGCCTCGGGCTGACGTCGGGCGTCTTCTTCTGGCAGACGCGGGCGGAGTACAACCGGCTCCGCCAGCTCGAGGAGCAGAGCCAGCGGCGGCTCGCCGAAGCCGAAATCCGCCTGCGCGAACAGGAGAAAATTCTGGAACGACTGCGCACCGACCGGGCGTACGTCGAGAAGGTGATCCGCCGCCAGCTCCACTACGCCCGGCCCGACGAGTTTGTCTTCCGCTTCGAGGACTAGGACGTGCCGGGGTGGCACGGGCGTCCCGCCCGTGTTCGGGCGCGTCAGACGCGCCGGTCCGGAGAAAAAGTCATTGATTGAGGGGGCCGGGCTTTCCTGAATGGCCGTTTCCAAATTTCATCATGGCCAAGCCGAAGATCATCGAAGCGTTCAACCAGGCGGGACAAGGACAGGTCTTTGCCTTCTTCGACCAGCTCGCGCCGGCAGCGCAGGAACGCCTGCTCGCCGACGCGGCAGAGATCGATCTGGCTGAAGTCGACCGGCTGGCGCGCACGCTCGTCCGGCAAACAGCGGCCGCGGGGGCCGACTTGAGCGATCTGGCGCCGGCGCCGTTCGAGGCGCGGCCGGAACATGGCGGCGATGCGGCGGCGTGGGCGAAGGCGAAAGCCGAGGGCGAAGCGGCTTTGCGCGCGGGCCGCGTGGCGGCCTTCACGGTTGCGGGCGGGCAGGGGACGCGCCTCGGTTACGACGGTCCCAAAGGCACGTTTCCGGTCACTCCGATCAAGCGGAAACCGTTGTTTCAGGTGTTCGCCGAAAAGATCCGCGCGGCCGGCCGCCGCTACCGCCGGCCGATTCATTGGTTCATCATGACGAGCCAGCAGAATCACGCGGCCACCGAGGCGTTTTTTGCGGAGCAGGGCTTTTTCGGTCTCGATCGCACCCAGGTCCATTTCTTCCGCCAGGGCCGAATGCCGGCCGTGGATTTTACCGGCAAGATCCTGCTTGAAACGCAGGGCACCATCGCTTTGTCCCCCGACGGGCACGGCGGTTCGCTCCGCGCGCTCGGCCGCAGCGGTGCGCTCGATCTCATGCAGCGCGAGGGCATCGACACGATCAGTTATTTTCAGGTGGACAACCCGCTCGTGCGTTGCATCGACCCGGCCTTTATCGGCTGGCACCTGGGGCATCGGGCAGAGATGTCCGCCAAGATGGTCCCCAAGGCTTTTCCCGAAGAGAAAATTGGCCATTTCTGCACGCAACGCGGCCGGACGGTCGTGATCGAATACTCCGACATGCCGTTGGATTTGCAGCGCGAAATCGATCCGGCCACCGGCCGGCAGCGCTATCTCGCCGGCAGCATCGCCATCCATGTGCTCGACCGCGAGTTCGTGCGGCGCATGGCGGCCGGCGGCGACAACGCGTTGCCCTTCCACCGCGCGGACAAGAAAATCCTGACCATCGATGCCACCGGCCAGCCCGTAAAGCCGGAAAAAGCCAATGGCGTGAAGTTCGAGATGTTCGTCTTCGATGCGCTGCCGTTCGCGCAAAATCCAACGGTGATCGAAACGCTGCGGGCCGACGATTTCTCCCCGGTGAAAAATGCCGAGGGCGTCGATTCGCCGCAGACCTGCCGCGACGACCAGCTCCGGCAGTTCGCGCGCTGGCTGAAGGCCAACGGCGCTCCGATTGAAACCGATGCGACCGGACGGCCGGCGGTGGCGCTCGAAGTTTCTCCGCTTTTCGGCTATGATGAGGATTCGTTTGCCGCATCGTGGAAGAAACTGACGCCGAAACCCGCCATCGCCGACGGCCTCTATTTGGAGTAACGGGTCCGTATTCCACGCATGCTCTCGACACGCGGCTCGTCCTGCGCAACTTTCCGGTTTCCGCTCTCCGCTTTCCGCTTTTTCCAATGACCACTCTCGCGAAAATCCAGGCCGCCGGTCAGGCGGGTCAGATTCTGCCCAGTGCGGTTGAAAACCTTACGGAGTGGCTCGGCGCCGGTCTGCCCGCCTGGGCATCGGCCAGCATCGACGAACTGGTCGATCAGGGCGCGTGGGCCGAGTTGAACGACCGGTTCTATCGCTTCCTCGAGTTTGGCACCGGCGGGATGCGCGGCCGCACCATCGGCGTGGTTTCCACCGCCGCCGAGCGCGGGACGCTGGGGCCGCAGGGCACGCCGGCTCACGCTGCGATCGGCTGCAATGTGCTCAACGACTTCACGCTGATCCGCGCGGTCGTGGGCCTTTTTCGCTACACGCACAGCTACCTCGCGCAGGCCGGCAGCTACGATCTGCCCAAGCTCGTGATCGCGCACGATGTGCGGCATTTCTCCCGGCATTTTTGCGAACTGGCGGCCTCCACTTGGACGCACCTCGGCGGCACGGCCTATATCTTCGACGGCCCCCGCTCGACCCCGCAGCTGAGCTTCAGCGTGCGCTGGCTCAAGGCGCATTGCGGCGTGGTCGTCACGGCGAGCCACAATCCGCCCCACGACAACGGTTTTAAGGCCTACTTCGAGGATGGCGGGCAGGTCGTGACGCCGCATGACCAGGGCATCGTCACCGAGGTGAACCGCGTGCCGCTGGGCGATCTCGGGGCGTTTCTCGAAAAGGATCTCGCGCGGGTCATCACGCTGGGCCGGCCGGCCGACGACGCGTACCTGGCGGTCGCGGCCCGGGCTGCGCTCGACCCCGCGATTTTCAAGCGCGTAAAGCTAAAGGTCGCGTACACCAATATCCACGGCGTCGGTGCCGTCGCCAGCGTGCCGCTGCTCCTACACGCCGGGTGCGAAGTGCACACCGTCCACGAGCAACTGGATTTCGATGCGCGTTTCCCCACGGTAAAATCGCCCAACCCGGAAAATGCCGCGGCGCTCGAAATGGCCGTGACCCTCGCTGAGGCGCGGGGCCTCGACGTCGTCCTCGCCAACGATCCGGATTGCGACCGCATGGGCTGCGCCGTGCGCAATCGCGCCGGCAAGATGGAGCTGCTCACGGGCAACCAGATCGGCTCGTTGCTGGCGGAGTACCGCCTCACGAAGTGCAAGGAGCTCGGCTGGCTCCCGGCGGAGGGTTCCCCGCACGCGGCCATCATCAACACTTTCGTGACGACCGCGCTGCAGGACGCCATCGGACATGGGCACGGCGTGAAGGTCATCAAGACGCTCACCGGCTTCAAGTGGATCGCCGCCAAGATGCGCGTCTACGAGGAGCAGTTGAAAGCCGCGCTCCTCCGGGAGGAGGGGATCGCGCTCGATTACGACGCCACGCCGTTTGAATCGCGCGCCAAACTGCTGCTCCAGCACAGCATGTTCTACGTGCTCGGCACCGAGGAAAGCTACGGCTATCTGCCCAACGACTTCGTGCGCGACAAGGACGGCAACGCCGCCTGCCTCATGTTCGCCGAGCTCTGCGCCTACGTGAAGGGCCGCGGCCTCACGGTGCCCGAGTATCTCGACGAGGTTTACCTGAAGTACGGCTTCTTCCTCGAAGGCGTGATCAACATCTACTACGAGGGCGCGACCGGCGCGGCGAAGATCAAGCGCATCCTCGACACCTACCGCGCGAGCCCCCCGCAAGCCTTCGGCGACGTGAAGGTGACGAAATTTCAGGATTTCGGCCGCGAAAAAGTCTTTGATGCGGACGGCGAGGCGATTCCCAAGCAGGATCTCTATCTCGTGTCATTGGCCAACGGTTACAGCTTTGCGGCGCGGGGCAGCGGCACGGAGCCGAAGATGAAATTCTACGTTTTCGCCCGGGAGACGGTGGCCCGCGCGGCGGACCTGCCCGCGGTGAAGCAGCGCGCCAAGGGCGAACTCGCCCGTCTCGTGGCCTTGATCGAAGCCGAGGCCAAAGCCCGCGCCGAAGGGTAGCATCACCCGGCCCAGTTTTCTCCCTCAACCCGCGCAGCACCCTAATCAATGTCATCTATTAGATGACATCCATGTCGTTGCTTGGCGCAGCGGCTAGCGTATTGTAACCAGCGGCAGCTCAGTCATTACCAACTCAATCCGAACAATCCGCCCCGATGGGTTTGTCATCTATTAGATGACAAAGTGGCGAGGAATGGAGAGGTGGAAAAGAAGTCAACGATTGGTTGACGTTGGGCCGGGCGCGGTGGCGGGTTGGGCGACGGGCGAGTCGGCCCGCGCGGCGGCGGGCGGAGAGGAGGAGAACGCGGTGCCGGGCGGAGGGGAGGAGGACGGGGTGGCAGGTGGGGCGGAGGGCTGCGAAGCGGGAGGCGGCGCGGTGGGGCTGGTCAGCGGGACGCTGGCGTCGCTCTGGAAGAGCGCGAGCAGGGCCGCCACCGTGCCCAGCGCCAGCACAAGGCCGATGAAAAACAGGAGCGTGCAAAATATCCGGTCCCAGCGCAGGTGCATGAAGACGAAGATCACGCCCAGGAATTTCGCGATCGAGAGCGTGACCAGCGCTCCGAACAGGAACCAAGTCGCCAGCGGCAGGTTCACCAGGATGATTTCGAATCCGGTGATGACCGCCAGCACGAGGGCGAGGCGCACAAAAACGACAAACCGGCTCGTTTCGTGCCCGGGAGGGCTCGGGGCGTCGAGTGTGGGCTGGGAAACGGCGTTCATCCTAAATGCGGTCTTTCGTCACAGAGTTCCTAGCGCGGCGCAGCCGCAACCAAAGCAACGGAGTTGAGACACAGAGCGCACAGAGATTTGAGTCGAGATCACAGAGGAACGCATCTGCCTCCGTGACCTCCTTCGAACTCCGTGCCCTCTGTGACTTGTTTGGACAGTATTTTTTCGGTTCATGGCGGGATCACAGGTATTCGAGGAGGTAGACGGCGGTGAAGATGACGATCCACACGATGTCCACAAAGTGCCAATACAGGCCCATCGCCTCGACGTCGATGGCGTCACGTTGGGTCAGCCGGCCGGTGAAGGAGTACGCCAGCATCGAGCTCAGCCAGATCACACCGATGAGCACGTGCAGCCCGTGCGTGCCGGTGAGGGTGAAGAAGGTGGTCCCGAAGATGCAGTTCGTGATCGTCAGGTGGTGCTCGTTGACGAAGTTGGTGAATTCATAGGCCTGGCAGCCGAGGAAGATGCTGCCGAAGACAATGGTAGTGAGCAGCGACCAGCGGAGGCCGCGGAGATTGCCCTTCTGAATGGCGTTCACGGCCAGCGCCATCATCAGCGACGACATCAGCAGGATGAAGGTCGAGAACGAGGTGAGCTCGGGATTGAAAATGTCTCGGGGCGACGGATTGCCCGGCACCGGATGCAGCCGGTAGATCAGGTGCGTGGCGAGCAATGCGCCGAAAAACATGCAGTCCGACGCCAGGAATGCCCACAGAAGTAGCTTCTTGTTCGGGATGCCCGTCGCGGTGGACGGGTCCAGGTGAGGGTCGATCACCCCAGTGGCGGCGGGGGTGCTCATGGCTCGTGGCTTTCGGTCGGGAGGTGCAGGTGGTAGCCCTCGCTGCCCTCCAGCGCCCACAGGTAGATGCCGAGGAGAACGACGGCCAGACCGGCGAGGGCGACAGGGAGTTTGTGGCCGAAGGGCACGGCGGCGACGCCGATGCCGCCGAGCAGCAGGCCCACGCCGACAACGAACGGCCAGATCGATTGGTGCGGCATGTGGATGCCCTCGGCCGACGCGGCAGCTTCGCTGTCCCGGGTGCGCGCCGCGGCCACCTCTTCCGGGTGGTGTTTGTCGTACCACCACGAGTCGCGGGCCCGGACCGTCGGAATCACGGCGAAGTTGTACTCCGGCACCGGGGCGGCGATGGACCACTCGAGCGTGCGGGCGTCCCACGGATCGCGGCCAACCTTCTCACCCTTGAAGTAGGTGTAGATGGACGTCCCAAAGTAGATCGCGATGCCGAGGCCGAGAAGGTACGCGCCGATCGAGGAGATGAGGTTGGCGGTATTCCAGCCCATGTTGGCGTCGTAGGTGAACGTGCGCCGCGGCATGCCGTTGAGTCCGAGGAAATGCATGGGGAAGAACGTCACGTTGAAGCCCACGAAAATCACCCAGAACGAAAGCTTGCCCCAGAACTCGTCGACGCGGCGGCCGAAGATCAACGGGAACCAATATTGGATGGCGGCCAGCAGCGCGAACAGCGAGCCGCCGATCAGCACGTAATGAAAATGGGCGATGACGAAGTAGCTGTCGTGCTGCTGCGAGTCGGCCGGCGCGGCCGCGTGCATGATGCCGGAGAAACCGCCGATCATGAACATCCAGATGAAACCCAGCGCGAACATCATGGGCGTGCGCATCGCCAGGCGGCCGCCCCACAGCGTGCCGATCCAGTTGAAGATTTTCACGCCCGTGGGCACAGCGATCGCCATGGTCGCGAACGCAAACGCCGCCGTGGCGACCGTGCCGAGGCCGGTGGTGAACATGTGGTGGCTCCACACGCCGAAGCCGATGAAACCGATGATCGCCCCCGAAAAGACGACGACCGGATAGCCGAAGAGCGGTTTGCGCGCAAACGTGGGGATGATCTCCGAGATCGCGCCCATCGCGGGCAGAATGAGGATGTACACCTCCGGGTGCCCGAAGATCCAGAAGAGGTGCTGCCAGAGAATCGGCATGCCACCATTGGAAACCTCGAAAAAATTGGTGCCGAAGAGGCGGTCCATCATCAGCTCGACCAGCGCGATCGTGATCGCGGGAAAGGCCAGGATGATGAGGAACGACGTGATCAACGTCATCCACGTGAACACCGGCAGGCGCATCATCGTCAAACCCGGCGCGCGCAGGTTGACGATCGTGACGATGAAGTTGAGCGAGGCCGCGACCGAGGCCACGCCGAGGATTTGCAGCCCCATCACCCACATGTCGATCGAGGCTCCGGCGTTGAACTGCCGGGAGGTGAGCGGCGCATAGCCGAACCAGCCGGCGGCGGGCGCGCCCGAGGGCATGAACCAGCCGAGATTCAGAATGATCGCGCCGGCGACAAACGTCCAAAGCGAGAAGGCGTTCAGCCGCGGGAAGGCCACGTCGCGGGCGCCGATCTGTAGCGGCATGATGAAATTGAACAGCGCGGCCGAGAGCGGCATGACGGCGAGGAAGATCATCGTCGTGCCGTGCATGGTAAAGAGGGCGCTGTACTGCTGCGAGGTGAGCAGGCTGTTGTTGGGCACCGCGAGTTGCGTGCGGATCAGCAGCGCCTCCACGCCGCCGACCAGGAAGAAGATTAGCGCGAAGAGACCGTACATGATGCCGATGCGCTTGTGGTCGACGGTCGTGAGCCAGCTGATCAAGCCGGTCTTGGCGGTGGGGCGCCAAAGCACCAGTCCCGGCGCGGGGGTATGCGCGTCGTGGTCGATGAAGGGTGTTTTAGCGGTGGCTTCCATGCAAAAAAGTGAAAGTGAAAGGGAGGGTGAAAGGGAATGGGGGAGTAAGGGAGTGAGGGAGTAAGGGAATGAGGGAGAGGGAGAGGGTGGGCAGGGCGTTTACTTCAGGCTCCGGAGGTAGGCGACCAGCGCCGTGATCTCATCGGGGTCGAGGGCGACGTGGTTGGGGACATAGCCGGTGGTGTACATTTTGTTGCCGGGTTTCACTCGGTCGGGATGGCCGATCCAGCGCGCGAGCTGTTCCGGCGTGTTTTCCAGCAAACCGGCGGCGACGGTGGTGCGAGCGCCGATATGCGTGAGGTCAGGGCCGATTATGCCCATGCCCTCCTGGCCGCGCACGGCGTGGCAGCTGATGCAGGTCTTGGCCTGGAAGAGCGCGCGGCCCCGGGCAATGAGCGTGGAATCTTCGTCCCGGTCGGGGGATTGCTGCGCGCGCCAGAGGTCCAGTTGAGGTATCGGTGCGTCCGACGCCCATTCGGGCCCGAAGCCGAATTGATTCTGCTTGAATGAAGTCTGGATAACGTGGGGTGGGGCGGGCGGCGGGGCGGCGACAGCCGGCGCGGACAGGCTGCGGGCGGGTTGCGTTTGCTGCGCCAGCCAGGCGGCAAATTCCTTTTCGTTGAGCGCAATCACGCGAAAACGCATGACCGCGTGCGAATCGCCGCAGAATTGGGCGCACTGCCCGTAGAAATATCCCGGCTGGTCGGCCTGCAGCCAGATGTGGTTGGCGCGGTTGGGGATCATGTCCACCTTGCCCGCGAGCTTCGGCACCCAGAAACTGTGGATGACATCGGCGGTCCGCAGCTCGATATGCACCGGCCGGCCGGCGGGGATCACGAGTTCGTTGGCGGTGGCGAGCGGCATTTCGCCCGTCGGCGCCAGTTTTACCGGCGCGTTGGGGTATTCGAACTTCCACCACCATTGGTAGCCGGTGGCGACGATCTCGTAGCTTCGGCCCCTTGCCGCGACCGGGATGTCATACGCGAACCAGATGGCGCGGAGGGTCGGGACGGCGATGATCACCAGCAAGAGCACCGAGGCCAGAATGAGGCCGATTTCGACCAGGGGATTGCCGTGGCTTTGCGGCGGCGGCTCCGCCCCCGCCCGGCCCCGGTCTTTGAACCGGATCGTGGCGTACGCCAGCACACCACCCACGACCAGAAAGATCGCAAACGTGACATAGCAGGTCGTGTAGAAAAGCGCTCGTTGCGACCGTGCCACCGGGCCGTCGACCGACAGCGTCGACTGGAATCCATCGAGCCAGGACCGGCAGCCCGACAGCAACAAACCCAACACTGCCAGCGCGGAGATGGCGCCTGCGCGTTTGAGCCTGGGAAGGAAAGGTCGCGATGACATGAAAACTGAAATGAGCGAAATTTAGGACCGTCGGATGGAACCGGCGGCGGGCCGTGTGCGTCCGAAGGAACGCCCACAGCCCGCGCAAAAAACCGATTTGGAAAACCGCAGAAGGCAAGCCGATGGGGCGAAATTCCGGGGTGCGTTCCGATCTAATCTGGGAAACGCCATTGGACACAGAGGGCACAGAGACAAGCAGGAGGGGCACAGAGAAATGTATCGGAAGAATCGCAACTTCGGCTGTCATCCGGCGGCTGAATCCAAACTTTTCCGAAACTGGCCGCCCAAGTCTTTCTCTGTGAACTCCGGTTTGCGCTCTGTGGCCTCTGTGGCGAGATCGACCTGCGGAATTCAGGTTCAATCATTCTCGTTCTCCTCCGCGATGGATAGATTCGGCATTCCCCAGCAGAGAGAACGAGAACGAGTACGAGAATGAGAACGATTGCCGGCAAGGGTAAGGACGCCGTGCCCCTTCAGCGCGCGACGGGCCACCATTGGTAGAGGAAGAAGTACACCAGCACGCCGGTGACGCTCACGTAATACCAGAGCGGAAACGTCCACCGGGCCCAGGCGCGGTGGCGGTCGAAATTCCCCTGCAACGCGAAAACGAACGTGCGCGGCACGAGGAAGGCAATGGCCATCGCCAACGCGATGTGCGAAATGAGCATCGCATAATAAAACCCGCGGATGAAGCCCACACCGCCGAAGGGCGTGTGCAGGCCGTGCATCAGCGCCTTGTGCGTCACATAGCCGACGAGGAACAGCGCCGACACGCCGGCCGCCGTCAGCATGCAAGCGCGGTGCGCGTCGCGCCGGCCCTGTTTCACGAGAATGAAACCGGCGGTGATCAGCGCGGTGGCCAGGCCGTTGAGCGTGGCGTTGACGGCGGGGATGTCGTGGACGGTCATCGGGCGAGAAGGCAGCGGTCCGCCACCAGCATGACGAGCTGGACCGGCAGATAGGCGAGCGACGCGAAAAACAATCTCCGCGCCGCGAATTCCCGTCCTTCCGGCCGCAGGAAATTCACCGCCCGCCCGACGAACCAGACGCCCGCGACCACGGCGACCGCCAGATAATAGACGGTGGCGAATCCGAGCAGCGTCGGCAGCAGGCTCACCGCGACGAGGAGGACGGCGCTGACCAGCGACCACCGGGCCACCTGCCGGCCCGACGCATCGCGGACTGAGAGCATCGGGAAACGGGCGGCGGCGTAGTCGCTCCGGTAGAGCCAGGCGATGGCCATGAAATGCGGGATCTGCCAGAAGAGCAGCACGCCGAACAGAATCCAGCCGAGGGCGGAGATTTTTCCCTCGGCGGCGGCCCAGCCGATCAGCGGCGGCAGGGCGCCGGCGAGCGCGCCGATCTCGGTCGCCCAGGGCGACCGCTTTTTCGCCGGCGTATAAAGCGCGAGGTAACAGACCATCGTCAGGAGCGCGAAGAACGCGGCGAGGCCGTTGACTGCGGCGAAAAGGATCGCCAGGCCCACGGTACACAAACCCCAGCCGAGCACGAACGCCGAGCCGGTGGTCACCTTGCCGGAGGGGATGGGGCGATCAGCGGTGCGGCGCATGAGCGCGTCGGTGTCCCATTCCATGTATTGGTTGAGGGCGGCAACGCCACCGGCGGCGCAGGCGGTGCCGACGACGGCAAATACGAGTTTCCATCCCTCGTGCTGCGGACGAGCAGCGAGGTAGCCGACCAGCGCGGTGAGCACCGAGAGCGAGCTCAACCGCGGCTTGGTGAGCTCGAGGTAATCGGCAAACAACGCTTTGGGCGCGGCGGCAATCATGGGGCGGACGAGGGTATCATTCGCTTTGGGTCCGGTACTCCGAAGCTGGCTTCGGCTTGGTTGTAGCCGGCCTCGGTGAGGCCGGGCCGGGGTCACCGACCCCGGCTACAACAGGCTTCGGCTTGGTTGTAGCCGGCCTCGGTGAGGCCGGGCCGGGGTCGCCGACCCCGGCTACAACAGGACAGGTTTGCGCAAATGCCCCAGGGCTTGCCCCGGGGATGTTTGCTTCGATCCGATCGCGATGGGCGAGCCACGTGAGCAGGAAAGTCGTGGCAAGCAGCAGGGCGCCAGCCGCCACGTGGCCGGTCGTCACGTCGGGGGCGCGCAGGGTCCAGATGATTTCCGCGCCGAGGAGAATTTGCAGCGAGAGCAAGGTCACGAGCAGCGTGGCACCCAGGCGCATCAACAACGGCGCGCCGCGGTCGGTGTGGATGCGCCAGGCAAAGCCGCACAACGTGCCGGTGAGGACCACGGCCATGACGCGATGGGCAAAGTTAAGACCGACGCGAAAATCCCACGCGGCCGGCAACCAGCCGCCTTGCCGGGTGGAGTAGGGGAAATGCGGAATCGCCAGGCCGGCCTGATTGTGCCGCATCGTGGCGGCGATCGTTAGTTGCACGAGCAGCAGCCCGCAGCACAGCAAACCGTATCGGCTGAGCGAGGGCGCGACGGGTACGGATCGTTCGATCCACAGTCGTGAGCATGCCACGGCGATCGCCAGCAGCAGGCAGACGTAAAGCTGGGCGAGGATGCCGTGGGGGATGCGCAGAATTTCACCCACGCTCATCGCGAAGCCGGGCAGATGCCAGTCGTTCAACTCAACGCGCAAGCCGCCGATCAGACCCTGAATCACCACGATGGCCAGCGCCGCCCAGCCGAGCCGGCGCAACCACGCCCGTTTCTCCCAACGCCCCAGCGCCACGACGAGTCCGATGGTGACGAGGCCCATGACCAAGCCGCTCAGCCGGTGCGAATGCTCAGCAAACATCGCGAGATCCCCCAGCCAGCCGCGCGGGTTGAGGGAGCCGTTGGAGAGCGGCCAGTCGGCGAACGCCATGCCCGCGCCGATGCTTGTCGTAAACGCGCCGAGCGTGACGAGCACGAACACCCAGGCGCTGCCCACCGCCGCAAACCAGGCCAGCCCCGGCTTGTATCCGGCAGTGCGTGCGATGGTGGAAAAAGAGGACATGAGCAGTGATTGAATCAGACAGAATTCGCATCACCGCTGCGCGCAACCGCTTTGACATTTTTTCGCGAGCGCGTCCGTTGTCGCATGAGCGATTGCCGAAGCAAGGCGCCGTCCGCAGTGGGTGCGTCAACCATAGGTCTGCCCTTCATTCGCCTTGGGTCAGATGCACCCAAGCCGGCTTTGGCCTGGTGGAGCCGTAGCCACGAGCGTGAGCGAGTGGAAGCGCTTCCACTCGCCCGTTCGACAAGCTCAGGGCCCCGAGTCCCTCGACCGGCTCGGGACCTTGAGCTTGTCGAAACGGCCTGTCGAGGGGCTCACGCTCGTGGCTACGACGGAGAGGTCGACCATGGGGCTTGGGACTTGGGCATCACTGAGCGCGCCCAGCGGCCGGCCGGCCGATCATGGTGGGCGCATCGAAAGATTCTGCAAACGCACGGGCGAGACACCCGTGCCACCTTGGGCCGCCGTGCCGGGTGGCATGGGCGTCTCGCCCATGTTCGAACATTGCGACGCGCAACGACGTGGCGGATCTGGCTATGCGGCCTGGCGTTGGCCGCGGCTTTGTCCGGATGCGCGAAATCGCCGCCGGCGCCCGCGGCGGCGCCGGGGTCGAAGTATGCACTTCGTGGTGTCATCGTATCCGTGGACACCGCCCATCAACTGCTCGTGGTACAGCATGAAGCGGTCCCCGGCTACATGCCGGCGATGACGATGGAGTTCGCCGTGAGCCCCGGCGATCTGGCGAATGCCCGGCCCGGCCAGCGGATCCGCGCCGAGTTGCTGCCGGACGCCATGGGTACTCCCCGGCTCGAAAAGATCTGGCCGGACGACAAGGTGGCGGGCGACATCGTGGCGGCCGGCACCCGGGCGCTCCGCGAGGACACGTCGAACCGGGGCAAGGGCGTCTACCGTGAAATCGGCGAGACCATCCCCAATTTCGCGCTCTACAATCAAAATGGCGAAGTCGTGACCGCCGCCCGGTTCCGCGGCCGGCAGATCATGATGAACTTTATCTACACGCACTGCCCGGTGGCGACGATGTGCCCGCTCGCGACCGCCAAGATGATGCAAACCCAGCAGCTGGCCCGCACCGCCGGCGTGCCGGACCTGGAATTTGTCTCATGCACGCTCGACCCGGCCCACGACACGCCCGGCGTGCTCCGGGAATATGCCCGCCAACGCGGGATCGACACGACCAACTTTTCGTTTCTCACCGGTCCCGAGCCGGCAATTCGCGATCTGCTGACGCAGTTCGGCGTGATCGCGGAATTCGATGGGGGGCTGCTCAGACACACTCTCGCCACGTTGCTCATCGACCGGCATGGGCGCATTGTGCATCGCGCCGACGGCAGTTTGTGGGAACCACAGGACTTCGTGGCGAAAATGCAGCGATGAAGCCGATGAACCTGCATTCCACAATTCAGATTGACCACGGATGGCCTAGCGCGGCGGAGCCGCAACCAAATCCAACCCTGCAGATTTTACAGAAGGCAACGAAGGGAACGAAGGACCAGGGCGGTAATCATGGCTCTTTGTTGCCTTTGTTACCTTTTGTACGAAATCCGGTTTTTAAACGTCTCGACCTGAAAACCGGAAAGGAACCACAGATGCACACAGATTCACACGGATACGGTCGGAGCTCGGGAAGAATGGGCCGATATCGAAACGGGCGCACGGCGGGTTGCCTGAGTCCATTCATCCGTGTCCATCTGCGTTCATCTGTGGTAAAAATCCGGGGCTTGGGTTTGGTTGCGGTTCCGCCGCGTCAGAAAAATCGGTTTAATCCGCGGTTTCAGTCGCGTTTATCAGGATGAAATTTCCCGGCCACGAGACCGCCGTCCCTGTAGCAGCCGAGGTGACGAGACTGACTCGCGTTGCGTCGCCCTCGGCCAGCCTCCTGACGTCGGCTGCTACGAAAAGCTACGCCAAGGCCCAGCGCTGGCAGCAGAGCGTGTTGCTCACGCTTGGCGCGATCGCGCTGTTCATTGTGGTGCGCCGGCTGCCGACCGGGACGAATCTTAGTCACATGGATTTCCGCGCTCAGGGAAAAAACGTGATCGAGTTTTGCGATCCGTTGAATCCGCAGTTCCTGCCGGTCGTCGCCGTCCGCTCGCCGGTGACCATGACCGTGACATCGGAGGCGGAGCCCGCCGTGCGCCAAACCGTCCAGGCGACGCTGACGCTCGTGACGTCGACCGGCAAACCAGTCGGCCCGGCTGACCTGCTCGTGGCGCATACGCAGAAACTGCATCTGCTCATCATCGATCCTACGCTGACCGATTATCAGCACGTGCATCCCGTGCCGGGCCGCCGCCCGGGTGAGTGGACCTTCCAGTTTGTTCCCCGGTTGGGCGGTCTGTACCGGTTGTTCGCGGATTTCACGCCAGCGGCGACCGGCCGCGGGCTTTATGCCAGCACGGATCTGGTGGTCTCTGTACCTGTAGGCCAGGTCGGTGACCGGGCTGCCCGACCAGCGGTCGGGCCTACAACGGACGGCGTGACAGTTTCCGGAAATGTAGGCCCGGTCGGTGACCGGGCTGATCGGAGTGCCCGACCAACGGTCGGGCCTACAATGGACGGCGCTGCAAGCACGGTCACGGTCGATGGCTACCAATTTACGCTCGAATCGGCGGCGCCGCTGCGGGCCAACGTGCCGGCCGATCTGGCGTTGGCCGTGACGCGGCCCGATGGTGGGCACGTGCCGCTGGAGCCGATCATGGGCGCATTCGCGCATCTGGTGGCTTTCGACGAGGCGCGCAGTGGCTTTGCCCATCTGCATCCCAACGAGACCGACCTCGCGCGGCCACCTGATGCGGTGGCGCCGAAGCTCATGTTCAAGGTCACGATTCCGCGGGCGGGCCGCTACGCGATCTGGGCCCAGGTGAACCTCGGTGGCCGGGAGGTCTTCGCGCCATTCTGGGCCGAGGTCGGGAACTGATCATCGCCGGGCGGGCGCATCTCAGTTTCCCAAGCCGGCGAGTCGGTCCGGAGTAGCGCAGGCTTCCAGCCTGCAACCCCTGCAGCCAAGATGGCTGCGCTACGCCTGCGGCGCCCCGGCAAAGGGAGACGGCAAGAAACTGGGATGCGCCCCATCTCCAGGCCGCGCCGTTTTCCGACTCGATCTTGGCGCAATCGCCAATTTGATGGGGCTGGCACTTCCGGCCGGCCCAATGAAAAAGCTGCTCATCGTTTCCCCGCACTTTCCGCCGATCAATGCGCCGGATATGCAACGGGTCCGCCTGGCCCTGCCGCATTTGCGGGCGCTCGGCTGGGAACCGACCGTGCTGGCCATCGCGCCGGAGTCCATCGAAGGCGGCGTGATCGACGAGCATCTCTGCAAGACTTTCCCGGCGGATATCCGGGTGATCCGCGTCCGCGGCGTGCATCCGCGGTTCACCCGCTGGGCTGGATTTGGCAACCTGTGGTGGCGGTGCGGCCGCGCCTTTACCCGGGCGGGCGAGCGGTTGCTGGCGGGCGAGCGGTTCGATCTCGCGTTCATCAGCACGACCCAGTTCAGCGCCTTTCAACTCGGGCCGCGCTGGCGGCGGAAGTTCAACCTGCCCTATGTGCTCGATTACCAGGACCCCTGGATCAACAACTACTATGATCTCACCGGCGCGAGCCCTCCGGGCGGCTGGCTGAAATTCGCCTTCAGCCAATGGCAGGCGGGCCGGCTCGAACCCGACGCCCTGCGGGAGGCCGCGGGCATCGTGGCGGTGTCCGACTCCTACGGCGAGATGCTGGCCGATCATTACCCGTGGTTCTATGCGAGCCGGGTCAAAATGCTGCCGTTTGGCGCCGCCCAGGAGGATTTCAACGCCCTGGGCGACCACCGGCCGGCCAAACCATTGATCGATTTCGCGGACGGCTTTTTTCATCACGTCTATGTGGGACGGTGCGGACCGGACATGACGCTGGCGCTGACCGTGCTGTTTCGCGCCTTCAAGCGCTTTCACGAGAAACAGCCGGACCAGGCGGCGCGGATGCGGTTTCACTTTATCGGCACGGATTACTCGCCGCCACCGCTGGGGCGGGATTGGGCGCTGCCGGTTGCCCGGGCCGAGGGCGTGCTGGATTTTGTCCAGGAAAACCGCTACCGCGTGTCGTATTTCGACTCCCTGTATTATCTGCGAAATGCCGATGCGCTGGTCGCCGTGGGCTCCAACGATCCGACCTACAGTGCTTCCAAGTTTTTCCCCTACGTGCTCGCGCAGCAACCGCTCCTGATGATCTTTCACAAGCAAAGTCCGGTGCTGCGTTTCGCCGCGAAAGTGTCGGCGGGCATGTACTATGGTTTCGAAGGCTCCGACGATCTGGCGCCCGTCACGGAGGAGATCTGCCAGCAGTGGTTTGTCGACGGTGGCTGCCGGCGTCAGGTGAAGTTCAACGAGGCCGCTTTCGAACCGTACACGGCGGCGCGCATGGCGGGCGAGTTGGCCGCCGTATTTGCGGAGGCGTTGCAGCATCGGCCCTGAATTTTCTTTGCGATGAAACCGCTCAATTCCCTTCGCCAGTTTGCCGGACTCTTCATTCTCATGGTGGTCATTTTCGCGATCGATTGGATCATGCCCTTCGAGGTGAATGTCGGCTCTTTCTATCTGATCGCCGCGGGCTACGCGACCTGGCGATTCGGGCCCGGAGTGGGGCTGATGGCCTCCTTGGTTTGCACGGGCCTGTGGGTTTGGGGGGATTATGGCACGGGGCATCGTTATCCCCAGATCTGGATGTTGTGGGGCAACGCGGTGGTGCGATTTCTGACCAACCTGGCTGCCGTCTTTGCCGTCGCCCTCTACCAACGGATGCTGGAAGCCCATCGCCGCCGGCTGGTCACGCTGGAGCGGGTGCTGTCGGTGTGCCCCCGCTGTGGCTGCGTCAGCGTCAACGCGGACGGCTGGCAAAAGGCGTCGGACTTTTACCGCAAATCAACCCAACGCTACACTCTGTGCCCGAGTTGCGCGGCCGCTCATAACAACGATGCCACTGCGGATACTACACGCCTTCCGGACCGTTGATCCGGAGGCCGGGGGACCGGTCGAAAACGTCTGCCAGCTATTGGCGGTGAACCGCCAGCTCGGGCACACGATCGAACTTCTCACCCTCGATGCCCCGGATGCTCCCTGGCTGGGGCGATGGGGGTTCCCAGTGCATGCTGTCGGCCCAGCTCGGGGTGCCTACGGTTATAGTCCGCAGTATGTGCCGTGGTTGCGCGAACACAGCGCCCACTACGATTGCGTGGTCATCCACGGCCTGTGGGAGTTCAACGCCATCGGAACCCGGCGGGCGTTGCGCGGCACCGGCGTGCCCTATTTCGTCTTCTTGCACGGCGCGTTGGATCCCTGGTTCAAATCGAACTTTCCGCTCCGGCATTGGCGGCACTGGTTCGATTGGACGTGGACGGGGTATCCGTTGCTACGCGACGCTCACGCGGTTTTCTTTACGGGCGAGGAGGAGCGGCGCCGCGCCCGCGAAACCTTCTGGCTCTACGACTGCCATGAGTTTGTTTTGCGGTATGGCGCGGCGGGCGTGCCGGCCGGGGTCGGAGCGGAGGTCCGCGAGGAGTTTCTCGCCGCTCATCCAACGCTCCGCGGCCAGCGCCTCTTCACCTGCTTCGGGCATCTGCATGCCGGCGACGGGCTGGACCTGCTCATCCGCGCGGTGCGCGTTTTGATCGAAAACGGCCGTTGGGCGCGCGACTCCATGCGGCTGGTCATTGCGGGATCGGCCGAGGGCGCCTACCCGGATTCGCTCCGCCGCGTCGTCGATCGAGCCGGCATCGGCGACGTCGTGTATTGGACCGGCCGGCTGACGGACCGCGTCAAATGGGGCGCCCTGCGGGCCGCGGAGGTCGTCGTGCGACCTTCCCATCATGAGAGTTTTGGCATCGGGATAGTCGAGGCTCTCTCCGTGGGCACGCCCGTGCTGCTGGCGAAAGGAGTGCTCATTTGGCGCGATATCTTGAACGACGGGGCCGGTCTGGCGGATGACGACACCCTCAACGGCTGTGGGCGCCTCCTGACTCACTGGATCGACCTGCCCGGGGCGGCGCGGGCGGAGATGCGGCTGCGCGCCCGAAGCTGTTTCGAGGAACGCTACACCGCGCAGGGCGCCGCCAACATCCTCACTTCGGCGATCTATCTCCTCATCGGAGTGCACCGTTACGGACGCTGGGACCGCCAGCCGTTGAAGGAGGAGTCGGAATTCCTGTAGGGACTGGCTCCGGCCGCGATGCGCCGATTGCAGGCCCGACCGCCGGTCGGGCGAAACCGTTCCGAATGGATCGACTGTAGGGCGGCATCGCCGAATGCCGCCGCGTCTTCCTGGCCCGGTGTCGGCGGCATTCGGCGATGCCGCCCTACATTTTCGGATCAAATGAGCATCCGAGTCTGAGGTTTTCGGTCACAAACTCCTAAAATTCAATCGCGTCGCCGAGCAGCGGCTTTTGCACCGTCAGCTGGTAACGCTCCAGCAGGAGCGCGCCGAGCGCGTCGCGGCCCTTGGTCTCACCGTGGCTCAAAATCACCTGCGGGTGGCAGGGCGCCATCTGGTCGAACCAGAGCAGCAGATCGTTCTGGCCCGCGTGGGCGCTGAAGCCGCCCAAAGTGTGCACGCGCGCCTTCACGGCGATCTTCTCGCCAAAAATGCTGACGTACCGGGCGCCCTCGACGAGCTGCCGGCCGAGCGTGCCCTCCGCCTGGAAGCCGACGATCACGACATCGGTTTCCGGCCGCCAGAGATTCAACTTGAGGTGGTGCAGGATGCGGCCGGCATTGCACATCCCCGCGCCGGCGAGAATCAGGCACGGGCCGGGCACCTGGTTGATCGCTATGGATTCCGCCGCGCTCGCGGTGAACTTCACCGAGTCCAGATCCTCGGCCAGCGGACGCTGCCGCTGCATGGCCTTGAAGTCGTCGTCGAACAATTCGAGGTGATGCGCGTAGATTTTCGACGCCTCGATGGCCATCGGGCTGTCGACGAAGACGGGGAACTTCGGCACGGCCTTGCGGCGGAACATCACCGCCAGCAGGTAGAGCAGCAATTGCGCGCGGCCCACGGCGAACGTCGGGATGAGCACCTTGCCCCGGCGCCGGACCGCGTCGGCGATGATCTGCTCGAACTCGGCGACGGTTTCCGGCAGCGGCTGGTGGTTGTGGTCGCCGTAGGTCGATTCCATGACGACGACGTCGGCCTGGTGAAAGCCCTCGGCATCCTCGAGAATGGGCGCTCCGCGCGGGCCAATATCGCCGGAAAAGACGATGCATTTTTTTCGGGCGCCGTCGGCCACCAGGAGTTGGATACTGGTCGAGCCCAGCAAATGCCCGGCCTCGACGAAGCGGGCCTGCACGCCGGGCGCGACCGCGACGGCCGTGCGGTAGGGCGCCACCCAGACCAGCGCCATCGTGCGCTCCACCTCGGGCAGGCCGTAAAGCGGCACGAGCGGCGGTTCGTCCGCGCGCTGGCGCTGGCGGTTGAGGCGGTCGATGTCCTGCGCCTGGACCTTGGCCGAGTCGCGCAGGATCAGGTTGGTGAGCTCGCGCGTGGCGTCGGAGCAAAAAATCGGCCCGGTGTAACCCTGCTTCGCCAGCAATGGCAGCCGGCCGCAGTGGTCGAGGTGCGCGTGGGTGACGAGCACGGCGTCGAGTTGCGCCACATCGAGTCCGGGCGGCAGGATATTGCGTTCCTCCTGGTGGTTTTCGCCCTGAAACGAGCCGAAGTCGATCAGGACGCTGGCCTGGTCGGTTTCGAGGAGATAAGCCGAGCCGGTGACTTCGCCAGCGGCGCCGAGAAAACTGATCTTCATGTGGTCGTAAGAAAACAGGATGGGGTGGTCAGAACCGGAGATGTTTTACCGAAAGGCCCTTGTTGATGAGTTCCTTCAGCGAGTCGATGCCGATGCGGAGGTGGTCGGAGACGTAGGTTTCGTCGACCTGTTCGTCGCTGCGGACGGTCTTGACGCCCTCCGGCGTCATCGGCTGGTCGCTGACGAGAAGCAGCGCGCCGGTGGGGATCTCGTTGAAAAATCCCGTCATGAAGATCGTCGCCGTTTCCATGTCGACCGCCATGCAACGGATCTTTTTCAGGTAGCGCTTGAATTTTTCGTCGTGCTCCCAGACGCGGCGGTTGGTGGTGTACACGGTGCCGGTCCAGTAATCGCGGGCATGGGTGCGGATCGTGGTGGAGATCGCGCGCTGCAACGCGAAGGCCGGCAGCGCCGGCACCTCGGCCGGGAAATAGTCGCCACTCGTGCCCTCGCCGCGGATGGCGGCGATGGGGAGGATGAGATCGCCGATGCTGGCGCGGTGCTTGATGCCGCCGCATTTGCCGAGGAAGAGCACGGCCTTGGGATGAATGGCGCTGAGCAGATCCATGACCGTGGCGGCGGTCGCGCTGCCCATGCCAAAATTGATGATGGAGATGCGGCCGGCGGTGGCGCTGGGCATCGGCTTGTCCTTGCCCTGGATGGGCACGTGGTGCCACTGGGCAAAGAGCTTCACGTAGCGCTGGAAATTGGTCAGCAGAATGTAGTCGCCGAATCCTTTTAGCGGCACGCCCGTGTAGCGCGGGAGCCAATTTTCGACGATCTCGCGGCGGGATTTCATGGCGCAAATGTGCTCACGAAACCCCCGAAAGACACGAACGATTTTTTAGTCGCGCGCGGACGGAAGCCATAACCGCGCCGGTTACGGCGCGGGCTCCCCCCTTCCTGTAGCCACGAGCGTGAGCGAGTGGATCACCGGACCTCCACTCGCTCACGCTCGTGGCTACAACCCATTTTCCCAACGCCGCGACGCTCAGGCGCTCGCGAGTGCGTTGCCCGAGTTGAGATGGCCGTCGCCGGTGTATTTCTGCGACTGCTCGTCGGCGTGATAGCTCGAACGCACGAGCGGGCCGCTCTCCACGACGCCCAGGCCGAGGCGCAGGCCGAACTCCTTCCAATGCTGGAATTCTTCCGGTGGCACCCAGCGATCCACCGGCAGATGCCGGGCCGTCGGTTGCAGGTATTGGCCGACGGTGAGAATATCGACGCGGTCGGCGACGAGATCGCGCAAGCATTGCTCCACTTCCTCGGCGCGTTCGCCCAGGCCGAGCATGAGGCCGGTCTTGATCGTCAGACCGCGGCTCTTCGCGTGGCGGAGCACGCTGCGCGAGCGGTCGTAGCGGGCTTGCACGCGGACGGGTTTTTGCAGGCGCTCCACCGTTTCGACATTGTGATTAAAAATGTCGGGTTTGGCGTCAAGCACGGTATCGATGTCCTCGGTCCGGCCCTTGAAATCGGGTACGAGCACCTCGATGGCCGTGTGGGGATTCCGGTAGCGCACGGCGCGGATCGTGGCGGCCCACACGCTGGCGCCGCCGTCGGCGAGTTCGTCGCGTGCCACGCTGGTGACGACGACGTGGCGCAGGCCCATGCGTGCCACGGCTTCGGCCACGCGGGCGGGTTCGCCGAGGTCGAGCTCGGTCGGCCGGCCGGTCTGGATGGCGCAGAAATTGCAGGAGCGCGTGCAGATGTTGCCGAGGATCATCACCGTGGCGGTGCCGCGCGCCCAGCACTCGCCGAGGTTGGGGCACTGCGCGCTCTGGCAAACCGTGTGAAGATGAGTGCCTTCGACGAGCTGGCGCACGGCGGTGAAGCCGGGGCCACCGGGCAGTTTGGCTCGGAGCCAGGCGGGTTTGCGGGAGATCTGCATCGGGTGATGTTCTCCGCGAATGCACACGAATGGCCGCGGATCACAAGAGGGTTTTGCGGAATCTCCCCGCCGCGGGCGGCTCTCAGTCTGACGGTCCGACAGTCTGACGGTCCGACGGTCCACCGCCCAACGGTCTGACTGCGCACCCTCCAACCGTCTACCTGCCACCTTCCCGGCGTCAGCCGTCGGTAGCACGGTCAACCTGACCGTGCCGTCTGGTCGTTCCAATGGAAACACCGCAGCCAGGTTGATCGCGCTACGACTGCCGCAACCAGTTGTCATCTATTAGATGACAACTGGTTGGGGCGATGGGTTGTAAAAGCCGGGCGGCCTGTATGTTGGCAAACGATCTCGCTCGGCGTGATTGTCATCTAATAGATGACAACCTCTGCCGCGGAAAGTGGGCTCACGCGCTTGGTCCGACCGTCGTACGGTCAAACGGTCCCACCGTCGTACGGTCAAACGGTCCGACCGTCGTATGGTCGGACCGTCCGACGGACCAACCGTCTACGGTCTGACCGTCCCCCAGTTCTACCGTCCGACCGTCTACTGCCTACCGTCCACCAGCAACGAACTCGGGCCACAGGGCCCAGAATTCGGTCGCCACTACGCGTTTGACCTCCTCGAGGTCAACCGGGCGGCCGAGCTCGGTCTGCAGCGACGTCACGGCACCGTCGGTCGCGCCGATGCCGCAAGGGACGATGCCTTGAAAGTGGGCGAGGTGGGCGTTCACGTTGAGCGCAAAGCCGTGGTAGGTCACCCAGCGGCGCACGGCCACGCCGACAGCGGCGATCTTGCGCGAGCCGAGCCAGACGCCGGTCTTGCCCTCGCGACGGGCGGCGGCCAGACCGAGGCAGCCGACGCTGTTGATCAACACCTGCTCGAGAAAACGCAGGTAGGCGTGCAAGTCCGGCCGCGGCGCGAGGCTCACGATCGGATAGCCGACGATCTGCCCGGGGCCGTGGTAGGTGATGTCTCCGCCGCGGTTGGTTTTCACGACCTCGACGCCTTCGCGGGCGAGGCGTTCCGCGCTCCAAACGAGGTGCTGCTCGGCGCCGCCCCGCAGACCGATGGTGAACACCGGCTCATGCTCGGTGAATACGAGGGTGTCGCCAATCTTGCCCGCGATACGCTGAGCAACCAGGGCCTCCTGCTGTTGCCATGCGGCGTGGTAGCGCGTGCGGCCCCAATCCAGCGTGGCGGGCGCCAACATGGCGGAGTCGGTGGCGGCGGTTGACATGAGGTGAGAGTGTTGCTGAAAAAACTCCGCCCGCAACTCTTGCCGTGCGGCGACTGGCCCATCACAAAGCAGGCGTATGCTCTCGCGCATTTTGGTTGTCGCCCAGTTTGTACTCTTTGCTGTTCTGCTCGTGCCCGCGCCAGGCCGCGGATCGATGGCGGCGGCAGTGGTGGCCGTGACGTGTGGTTTGGCCTGGTTGGTTTGGACCTGGACGGTGAACCGGCCCGGCAATTTCAACGTCCGGCCCGACCCGAAGCCCGGGGCGCGACTCGCGACTGGCGGACCCTACCGGCTGGTGCGGCACCCGATGTATTTCGGCGTGTTGCTGGGGTGCGCCGGCGGCATACTCGCTTGGCCATTGTGGTGGAAACTGGCCGCGTGGCTGGCGGCGGCAGCCGTACTGGTGATCAAGGCGTGCCGCGAAGAAGTCGGGCTGACCGGTCAGTTCCCTGAGTACGATTCCTACCGCCGCGGTCGCCGCTTTTTGGTGCCGTGGCTATGGTGACAAAAGGTGGCGCGCGGTGGCCTGGTCGGCGCTATTCGATTGATGCCTTCGCGGCGGGCAGATCCCAGATGACGAGACCCCGGAGCGTGGCCGGGTCTTTCCGCCGGCCGATGAACAGGCTCGCGAGGTATCCAATTACCATGCACGAGGAGATGGCGACAAAGCCGTGGAAAAACGCGCTGGTGCTCGTGCAGGACTGCACCCAACCCGTGACGCCGATGCTGGCCACGGCACCGATCATCACGCCGGCGGCGGTGGCCCGTTTGGTCAGCAGGCCCAGGGCAAACACGCCGGGGAAGCCGCCGCCGATCAGGGCCACCAGCTTCAGGAACTGTTCCCAGAGCGAGGGCACGCCCAG
>Ga0182021_10002014_pt1 | contig 23696 bp, 19 predicted proteins | sample 612E3MmetaG_FD_120493 | JGI IMG/M metagenome (GOLD analysis project Ga0182021, IMG submission 120493) | Permafrost microbial communities from Stordalen Mire, Sweden - 612E3M metaG (Illumina Assembly) | ecosystem: Environmental > Terrestrial > Soil > Wetlands > Permafrost | place: Sweden... | reverse complement strand
ACATTGTATTTTCCTCGCTCCAATCGGCTCCATTCATTCTTTCCAAGCAGAACATCAAGGACGCAGAGCGGGGCCGGACGCGCGGCACGCTCTTGCTGATGGATCTTGGAATGCCGAGGAACATCGATCCCTTTGCTACTGAATTGGAACAGGTGTTCCTCTACGATCTCGACACGCTCACAATTCTTGTCGGAGAGAATATTTCCCGCAGACGAGCGGAGATTCCCAGGGTGCAGGCGATCGTCACGGGGGAACTTGCCCGCCTCCAGAGGTCGGGAAAACCTTGGGACCTTCTCATGCAACCGCGGACCTGAACTTATTCCGCGGCCCCCCGCCAAGCCTCGATGAGCCCCATAGATACTGACAAGGAACGCAATTTGGCGCGGATCCCCCGGACGCGTGCCAAAAATCACTATACAAATTAGGGGAAAAGATGTATATTTGGAGGACTTGTTGGTTGAGTAAGGAGATGAGAGGGGATTGCAGTTGGGTCACTTGGCTGCGTCGAATCATCGTTGAAAGACCTGTATCACGAAGCTATAAGGGGAAAATCATGAGAACACTATTGAGGGACACGATCCGGCAGATCGCTCTTGTGGTCACATTCGTTGTGATTCCGTCTCTCCTGTCATCGCAGACGCCGCAACCCAAGCCGGCGACACCTTTGCCGGAGGACAACATCGCTCCGGCTGAATTTACAGCCGCGTTGAAAGAAGCCTGGACATTCATCAAGGATGAATCGGAGAACTATACTACTGCGATCGGAAAGAAGACCGAATTCGAAACAACCGCTGAATTCGAGAAGCGGTCTGTTGTCGCGCGCCAGCAGTACCTCGCGAAGATTGCGAAGTACGTCAAAGACAAAAAATACGATATTCGCGTTATTGGCGTGGTTCTCAAAGCAAATTTGAATCTGTATGATGCGGACGGTCAGGTCTACAATGTTACCTGCCCATCCGTCATTGAGGCACCCTACAATATTCCTACCGTCACAACAGAAATCCCGCAGAACGCATACGTTGGACTTGCAGACTCCATCAGGATGGGATATCGCACCTCTTCCATCTATTTAAAGTTTAATCCGTATTTCCGTTGGCAAGTTGGACGCGATATCGCGAGGGCCGCGAAGGATGACGAAGCGAACGTCTTTTTCCGAATCCGATTCAAAGTCGACATGAGCCAGGGCGAATCCAAGAAGGGCTCACGATTCACTGTTGTCCCGAAGCAAGTGATGCTTTTCAACCAGAAGACGAACACTATCTATTGGGAACAGACAATTCACTAACGCTGAACGCGGGACAAAAAAAAGTCCGGTGGACGCATTGCGTTCATCGGACTTTCTGTTCTTCTGGCATAGAGTCACCGCGCTCTGAGCTAGGCGCTCCGCCTCAGACATCCCATCTATCCCCCCACACCCGAGCCTTCCCCTAAGTTACCGCCGTTGCTTCAGAACGTACTACCTTCTTTTCCGGACGCCGAAGGGCCTGTTCAAGCTCCTGATGGAATTTCGGATGAGCGATGGCAACCAGCGCCTCGGCACGCTGTCGAAGGTTCTTCCCGTGCAGGGAAGCTACTCCAAACTCTGTCACCACATAGTGCACATCGGCGCGTGTCGTCACTACGCCGGCCCCGGGCTTCAGCTGGGACACAATGCGGGACATTGCACCGTTCTTGGCGGTTGACGACAGGGCGATGATCGGCTTTCCGCCTTTGGAATATCCAGCCCCACGGATGAAATCCACTTGGCCGCCAAAACCGCTGTAGATTCGGCTTCCGATCGAGTCGGAACACACCTGCCCGGTAATGTCGACTTCAATCGCGGAATTGATGGCAACCATCTTCACATTTTGTGAGATGATGAAGGGATTGTTCGTATAGTTGCACTGGCGCATCTCAAACAACGGGTTGTTGTGAACGTACTCATACAACTTGTCCGACCCAAGCACGAATGTCGCCACAACTTTGCCGGGGTGAAGAGTCTTTTTCTGGTTCGTGATGATTCCGCGGTCTATGGCTTTGGCGACGCCGTCGGAAACCATTTCTGTGTGAATTCCGAGATCCTTTTTCCCATCCAGAAGCGACAACACAGCGTCGGGAATGCCGCCGATCCCCAGCTGCAGCGTTGAGCCATCTTCGACCAAACCTGCGATATGTGTGGCGATCCTCTGTTCGAGTTCCGACGATCCCCCTTCCTTCAGGGTTTTCAGCGGTTCAGAACATTCAACCACTTTGTGGACTTTCGAAAAGTGAATGAATACATCTCCCAATGTCCGGGGCATCCTGTCATTCACCTGCGCGATGACCAGTGTGGCGCTCTCTGCAGCCGCCTTGGAAGCTGCACACTCCACCCCAAAGCTCATATACCCGTGTTCGTCCGGCGGGGAAAGGTGCACGAGAGCGACATCGATTGGGATGACTTTATCAATGAAAAGGCTGGGTATTTCTGAGAGGTGAACGGGGACATAATCGGATCGACCTTCGGTGATCGCCTCACGATCGGCAGCGCCAACAAAGAGCGAATTGTGTCGAAAGTATTGCTCCATCCCGGGCATCGAAAGCGGATCTTCGCCAAGCATGAGGATGTGGTTGACCTCTACGTTGCGGAGATCGTCCTTTCGTTGCGCAAGCCCCCCGGCAAGCAGTGTGGGAGTTGCCGCATTTCCGCTGATGTAAATGCGATCATTGGACTTTACGACCGAGACAGCTTCAGCGAGAGAGACAACTTTGGGTTTGTATTGATCTAACCAGCTCATAATGCACGCTCAAATCAAGGTTCCTGTTGCAGGATTGTTGATAAGGTGATTGATGGACTTTGGCTTGAAATCGAAGATGCGCCCAATCACTTCATTTGTACAGAACCCTTGGTGGGCGCAGACCCCCTTCGCCAGGGCAGGATTTTTCATCAAAGCATTCACGACACCGATTTCTCCCACTTCCTGTATATAGGGCAAGAGAGCATTCGTCAGCGCCGTCGTTGATGTGCGCGCCACAACCGCAGGCATATTTGGGACGCAATAGTGAACCACACCGTGCGCAACGAAAACCGGATCGTCAATCGTGGTTGGTCGACTGGTCTCCACACATCCTCCCTGATCAATGGAGGCATCGATGATCACCGAGCCGGGTTTCATCTCTTTCACCATTGCTTCAGTAATCAGGTGAGGAGCTTTTTCCGCCTTCAGGAGGACAGCACCGATCAGCACATCTGCAAAGCGTGCCGCACGGGCAATATGATAACTCGTCGCAACGCCTGTGGTGATTTTCCACTGGAAGAGATGCTCCATCTCGCGCAATCGGTTCAAGTCTTTGTCCAGTACGGTGACATTCGCTCCCATGCCGATGGCCACTCGAGCGGCCGTCCGTCCAACGGCTCCTGCTCCGAGGATAACCACATTGGCGGGCGGAATCCCAGGAATACTTCCAAGAAGTGTTCCTCGTCCGCCATGATCCGCGTGAAGGAAATGAGCCCCCACCTGGATTGCGATCTGTCCGGCGATCTCACTCATCACTTGAAGAACTTCGAGGTCCCCCTTTTCGTTCTCAATAAGCTCGAACGCTATCGCCGTGACTTTCTTTTCCAGGATTCGCTCGAGTACCTTGCGCCTCGAGATGGCAAGATGCAGGAACGAAAAGAAGGTCTGCCCTTCTCTCAACACTTCAAGTTCTGTGTCCGTCGGTGGCGAAACTTTGAGGATGATGTCAGAGCGATTAATGATCTCCTCAGAGCTGTAGGTGATCGTCGCCCCGGCCAATTGATAGTCCTCGTCACGGAGAAGGATCCCGGCGCCGTCCTGATGCAAAACGAAAACAGTATGTCCCTGGGACTTGAGGACCTCGACCCCAGCGGGCGCAAGAGCCACGCGGCGTTCGATCGAAGGTTCTTCTTTAAGGATGCCTATGTTCATAGCTTTCCTGCTAGAAGGTGATTGATAGTTGAATGGCGGTCAAGATCTTGAGGAGTACGTCTATCGGAACAACAGGCAATCAGCGGAGGCGGCATCGGACTCATTCCGGTGATGGCCAAAGGACAGTCAGATAGGGTCAAAAACCGTGCCGACCGGCATACATTCGCCTGCAGCCACGATGAGCGGGAATCTTCACGGACGGTGCTTCGACTTTCCTACTGATAGGAAGACCCTGGGTGCACTTCCCAAACCTAGAAACACGAATCGGAACAACCTCAAAATGGCGTCCAACGTACCCACCCGTTTTGGCTCAGGTTGAGAATCCATCGATGCAGAGCCCCTGTGCGTCGTGTCACTGAAGGAAGAGGGACTTGTTGCATTTCGGCCAAAGATACTATTATCTTGTGTGAGAACGTCATTGCGGGGCAGAAGTAGCAACGGATCCAGTCCGCTTCCATTTGATCTATTGGCATCCAGGAGAGTTCTATGGTTTCACGCAATATCCTGATCGTCGAGGATGATCCAGCTGTAAACGCTTCCTATCAACACATTCTGAAGCGGTCGCTCGAATACAACTACAAGATAAGGAGTGTTACTTCTGCGGAAGATGCCCTTGAGTCTGTGAAAAAAGCCGGGACGTTTGATGTCATCCTGCTTGATTTCTACTTACCGGGGATTACGGGTGGCGAATTTCTTCGGGCGTTGAGAACGCGAGACCAGGACACCGTGGTGATCGTGATCTCGTCGAGCCAGGACTACAAAATCGTCCATGATGTTTTCAAGCTTGGCGCTGACGACTATCTGACGAAGGAAGAACTTGCCAACGCGTATGTGCTCGAGAAAGCAATCCTTGCCGGACTCGAAAAAAAAGAATATCAACGAGCGATGGCGAGGAATGAAGTTGTGCGGCAGAGAATGGATGCCATTACAACCATCATACGCACAGTCCATCATGAGCTCAACAACCCGATGGCCATCATTGATCTGACTTTGAGCAAGCTGACATCTTCGCCCGAGCTGACAGATCCCCTGGTCAAGGTCCAGATTAAAGAAATTCAGGACAATGTCGATCGGATGTCTGACATTCTGAGAAAGCTCCTCAACCTGCGTGATGAGATGTACAACGAAGGGCTTCGGGGTTTGAAACTCTTCGCAGTTCCGGACAAAGCCTCCTCCGGCAAGAATCAGGAATAGAGTGCCCGTTGTTGGAAACACCAATGCCCGTTGCAGTTTGCTGCGGCGGGCATTTCTATTGATGCTCCAATGATGGGTGGACGGAACGACTTCGATCTGGTCGCAGGCAGGATCGCATTCTCTTCTTCAGGATTGTTGTCGTCCTTTCCCGTTGAATTTTGTCGTAAGCGAAACAATCAACCCGAACAGTATGAACACCGCTCCAGTCCATACAACACTCATAAACGGTTTTACGCTTGCCTCAACAACGAGCAGCTGAGCCTTTGCGACCGGAGGTGCAGAAAGGACATTTCCTGTGATCGCTAGGTCGATGGTGGAAGGAATGGATTGCGTTCCGATGTTCATCGCGATCAGGTCGAATCCAATGGATCCGTCCTTTGTTGTTGCCCTCTTCATTTCCACCTTTTCTGCTCCACGATAGACTGTCACCGGGGTCACCTCTTCAATTGTAGATCCTCGCTTCACTTGAAGTACCACTCCGACCGGAAAGTTGCCAGCCCCCGTCGTCGCCTCCATCCCTTTGTGATTCGTATCGAAGCGAAGAAACGTCACTGTCGCATCGCCGAGAGCTTTCGATTCCCCTTTCTTGAGTTGAAGTGTGCTCCCATTTCCTGTGCTTGCGGTGGGAGGTGCGACGTCTTCAAGGGAAACGGGCTCGATATAAAAATCCCTGGTGAGAAATGCCGCATAATCGGGATTTCGCATCAGGCTGTTGTTGTATTCGCTCTGGAACATGACAGGCTCGAGCGTGAACTGCGATCCTTCTTTCGCCACCTTGACGGAAAACAACCATTTGCCATCCTGCATCTGCTTCGAACCCGTATAGGTGAGTTGATGCCCAAGGACTTCCTTCGATTCGTTGAGCGGAAGAGAAGCGGTCTGTTTCTCACCGTACCTTCCGGAGCCAATGATTCCCAGGAAGAGCAGCGCGAGACCGATGTGCGAAAGTGTCCCGCCTGTGTGCCGGACATCTTCCTTTGCCAAGGCGATGAACCGCATTGCATTCACGAAAAATGCGAACAAGGATGCGAACGCCAACAGGCCCATCATCACATCATGCAGACCGACGGCGACGAGGATCGCTGTGCCAACCATGGCGAGCACTAAGGAAATTGCCGATTTCTTCAGCAAAGTCGCTCGGGATTCTTCTTTCCATTGCAGCCCAAGGCTCAGACCCAGCAGAATCATCATGCCGATAGCAATCGGGAGATTGGTGTTGTCGTAGAATGTCCGCTCGAGCGTCGCCAAGGGCACGAGAAGATAGCTCGTCCCAAACAAAATCACTAATGCAATCGTACCCATCACCGCAGAAGCGATGCTCAGGAACGATTCGCGGGTAAACAGAGGCGACCGAACAGCAAGTGTTCGCAGGTCCTTCCAGCGAACGCCCAGCATCGAGATTCCCAGCCCGACCAACGACAGGATCCAGAGGACAAGACACGCATAAACCCATCCGCCGGGATTCACAAAAGAATGAACAGAGGATGAGCCAAGGATGCCGCTCCGCGTCAGGAAGGTGCTGTAGACAACAAGAACAAAGGTGCTGATGCCAAGGAAGAAATTTGTTCGCGCCAAGCCGCCCGTTCTTCGTTGAACGAGCATGGTGTGAATGAGAATAACGCCAACGATCCACGGGACGAGCGAGGAATTCTCGACGGGATCCCAACCCCACCACCCTCCCCAACCCAAAACACCGTACGCCCAGTAACCGCCCATCATGATGCCGGTGCCAAGTGCGACAGTACCGCCGATAACCCAGGGAAGAGCGCTCGGAATCCATTCCTGATACGCTTTGCGCCACAACGCTGCCAGCGCGAAGACGAACGGGACCGCCATCGCTGCGAAGCCTGCGAACAGCATGGGTGGATGAGCAATCATCCAGAAATTCTGTAGGAGCGGATTCAACCCGCGACCATCAGTCGGAATAGTACCGACCGAAACATCGTTTGGATATGCATGCCAGATATAGGTGAAAGGAGATTTGAGGATGAGCAACAACAGAAGAAAAGCCTGAATGAGAGCATACAATGCCATCGTTTCGGCTTCTATTCCTTTGCGACGAGTGTATGCCATCAGGATCAGACCGATGCAAGATCCGCACAGCGCCCAGAGCATGAAGCTTCCATCCTGGCCGGCCCAAAATGTCGTAACGAGGAGGTCAAGCGGAAGAGAACGAGAGCTGTACTCCCAGACGTAGGCAAATTCGAATCGGTGCGTCAGGATATACACCAGCAGCAGGACGGAGGCCGCTAGAATACTGAGAGCCATGATCCCGAAGCTGTTGCGGGCGAGAGCCAGCATCCGCGTGTTCCGTGTTGCGGTCCAGTAGAAAGAATACGCAGAAACCGATGCCGCCACAAATGCAATCCAAACAATAAAAACCCCTACCATATTCTCCCCTGCCTCTCCCTTTCAGTGCATGGTTGGATGTAAAGCACCGGAATATCAGCTTTGATCAGAAGGAATACTCCTGATCGAAGACATTGATTTTTCCGTTGATATGTTTTGTTTTGTCGATGATCTTACCGTCCGTGCTGACGATCCCGAAATGGCAGCTGCCGCATGTCGACAACGGCACGGCAATATGTCCTTTGGGAGGCAACCCATGGCAGCTGCCGCAAGTCGCATCAGCAGAACCATTCGTCCAGGCAGGCGAGTAGTTCAACCCAACCATCAGAGAATCACTGTAGGCAAACTGGGAGGTCGATGTCGCCTTCCTCACTCTCCAATTCCCATGACAGTATGTGTTGTTGCATTTGAGCGTAGATGGATCGTAGGAAGGCTTCGGAACCAGAGTCCCGCTGCCCGTAGGCAATGGAGCAAGTTTGTCATTGAACACCACTTCAGCTGGCAATGTCCCAAGGTGTCCGGCGGAGGAAACTTGAGCCGGGACTGCATGGCACTCCTGGCATTTCACTGCGACACCCATGGCGTTTGTGGCCAGGTGTTTCTGGTGAGCACCGACCCCTCGAACACTTGTTGCCGTTGCGCCGGTGACGCTCTTCGGCGGGGCGCTGGCCAGGAAATTGCTCGCTGCAGCTGTGAAATCACCGTGACAGGTGTTGCAGGATTCTGGCGATCGAGGCGTGTTCGTAGCATCGACATGACAACCTGAGCGCATGCAGGTCACATTCGCGATGGTTCCACCTGCGTACGCAGTCCCATGACATGTCTGGCACGACGACAGCGGATAGTTCAGATTGTAAAGGTATGTGCCGTGCGTCGTCCCCGTGGAGAATCCCGAAACGTGCGGATAGGATGCGTGACACTTGAAGCACGATTTTCCGCTCGTTCCGCCTGTATACGTCGATCCGTGGCACGTCTTGCATTCACTCGTCTGCCAGCCGATCGATTTGAGATAGGCTCCGTGAAAGGAGGCCGAGGCGGCATTGTTATCCCAGTTATCGTCGTGCACCTGCAGATTATTGGATGTCGCAGGTGGCAGAGTCGTTTTAAGATCGCTGCACGAGGTCAGGACTGAAGCGACCAGCAAGAGGAGCGCAGCGGTGATACTCGACAATGATCTATTTGTTCTCATAGGTTTTTCGCTCACTTATGACAATAGCCGCAGAACTTTTGACCTTTTACTCCACCCACTCGCGCATTGGCGTCGGTGTGGCAGACATAGCACGTCGCCCCCGGGTCGGTGTGCCATGAGCCGTGTTCTCCATTCATGTATCCCGGGTCATGCGTCCGCGGGTTCGTGCCCTTGATCCCATCAGAATCCATGTGGCATTGAATGCATGCCGGATCAGCCCCCTGAGTATCATGGCATGCCGCGCAATTCTCGATATCGCGCTTCGCGAGTTTCGCATGCAAGCCACCACCACTTCCCACACCAAACGTGATGAACCCTGCTTGCTGATGAGACTGAGGCAGGAACTTAGACTGATTGACGTCGCCGCCGGCGTTGTGACACGTCGCGCAAAAGGTCTGCTGATCGTGACACGTCTGACACTCTGTTCCTTTTTTCGAGGCCGCAATTCCATGCGTAAACTTGAAGTTCAAATCGTGGACTTTGGTCAGTTTCATTCCCTGGCCGCGATCGATCGCGGCGATCCGCGGCGACATCGGCGAGGTCAAGTCTTTTCCGGTCAGATCGACTCTGATGAGATCGGAGCCATTGTGGCAGTCGGCGCACGTTTCCTGCGTGTGGCACGTTGCGCAGGTCGCCGTCGACGATCGGGCGATGATCTTGTGTTCGTGTACAAAATCTGTCCGATTGTGTTCCCGCGGCCGAAGCGCAGCTAGGTCCACATGACACCCCTCGCATGCATTGGATGCCTTGACGTCATTATGGCATGTGTTGCACGTTGGCATGCCGGGTATCTTCACTGATACTCCAATCTCGGCCTGGTCGACACCCGTGTGGCATTTTTCGCACTCGAGCTTCCGACCACTTACGTGTGCCTCATGCGAGAAAACGAGGTTACGTTTCGGCAATTCAGTCGCCGTATACGTCGAGGGGTCATCGCCGGTGTGGCAGAAGTCACACCTCGTGTTCAGCTGCTCTTCATGGCAACTCTTGCATTGTTCGTGTTTTGCCAGAAGAGTGTCTGTAGCGAGTCTGCTTGTCGGCGCCATCGTATGGCAGTCGGCACAGGCAACGCCCGCATCCCGGACGTGAAAGCGGTGAGAGAACTTGACGGTGCTCGGTTGCTGCTGCCACTGACTCACCTCACGTGACGAACTTATCACAGTGAAGGCAAGCAGGCAGGCCACGCCGAAGAGAAGACCAAAAGAGACCCGTCTGACGGTCCGATGAAATAAGTGTTTTGCCATGACCATAGGATTCTTGTTAGAAGATTCCAAGTTGTTGACTTAGGAGATAACTGACCCTGACGAAAAATCGCATATCGTTATTGTAGATCTTGTTCTGAATCCACTGTGCCTGAGCATCGACCGAGAGCAAGCGAATGGGTCGATAAACGGCCCCCACGGAAAGGCTCAATGCATCATCGAGGCTGGTCGAGAACTCGCTCAACTTGTAGTGGGCGTAGCTGAGCATCAATGTCGGCGTGAGCTTGTTTTCGAAGAAGGGATAGCCAAGGCTGAGGGATGCGGCACTCAATTCGCCGCCATTTCCGTCATCTCGCGTGACGCTGAATGATACATGGTTGCTATTAACCCCCAGTGTCATCTGATGCGAGTCGCCGTCATTGTAGGAGACTGCACCATACTTGGCGAACAACTGCCATTCCGTTCCGAGAGCATATTCCGCCCCGATCTCATATTCCTTCATCGTGTTGAATGCAAAGACCGAAAAAATGGAATTGAACAGAAGGCGCGGTTCACGCTGCAGGTACTCACCGGTCAGACTTAACGGTTGAAGAGCCGTAAGACTTGACGCTTGGAAAGGTTTCACCCGAGTGAAGAACTGGAAGCGCGAGTTCTTATCGAGCAGAAGGTCATAGTCATAACGAAGATACCCCGAGGCCCAATCCTTGTATTCCAAACTCACATCACCGCTGACGTATTCCTCGGCTGTTGCTGTGGGCGTGATCTCAACCGTATACGGATTGAACAGCGAGTCCCGTCGAATGCCAAGGTATGTTTCTGGCTTGATATTCTTCTGCATGTAACTCACGGAGAACTGGGCGAAATCAAGCGGAGAAGCCGACAACTGTCCGCCCGCCATGAAGTTCTTGTCGGTGTTATCGATCAGTCTCGCCTCATAGCGCTCAGCTGGGAGTGCCCCATAATATCCCGTAAGCTTGTAGCGGGAATCGAGGAACTTGAATGATGCGAGACCGCCATCGATGGTGCCATTCCCCACCCCGGCGAAGACAGCCTGACGTCCCAGACTCACATCGACCATGTTGCCGATGTTGGCCCATTTGAAATAGAGGTTGTAGAGCCTGAACGTCGGGTTGTTACTCAGAGGCCCGGCGAAATCGTTGAATCCCTGGAGGTAGGTGTGCAACGAGAGCTGTTCTCCTGAGAGAGAGAGCTGCATCGTTTCATACCCGTAGAGATGCTCTGAGGATTTGCCGATGGTGTCTTGGCGCTCCCAAGCGTATGCAGAGGTGACAAACCGTGCCTGCAACCTTTGGGCGTGGGCGCCCGAGACGGAGAGCACGATGAGAATAATAAGAGTTGTCAGTTTCTTCATAATGATTCAGTGAAATAGAGTGTGATTATGACGATATCACAGTTCCTATTTGATTTTGGAGTGAATGTTCGGATCTGCCGGTTTCCGGTGCGTTGGGGGGAAATACCTGTCCCACTCAACTAACGTTTATCAGATGCCATGAACCAGGGGCCGATCAACTCTGTCGTCAAGACAAAAATCCAGATCCTGCCCGAGAACAGATTGTAATCATGCAGTATTGCGGTCCACGGCACGTGCAACAAGTAATGCTCAAAAACAAAATCGACACCTACACTCAAAACAACCCACAGGACTCCGATAAAAAACAAATCGCTGTTTCCATACTCCTTCAAGACCCTGTTTACCAATACTGATGAAGAAAGAAGAACTACTATTATCAATATCAAAACGCCTAACACATGCCCCATGTGCTCTCCCAACCTGGGGACAAGAAACAGGCTCCGAAACATCCCGTTCATCATCGAGGCAACGGCGATAAAGAGCCAGACTTCTAGGGATCTCTGGATGGTGGTCCGATCCATTCGACAACCTTCCTCCCCCGTCGCTTCGGTAGGAAGAACCGGCGCTGCACCGCTCACCGCAGCGCCGTCTCCTTCGTCCTACAACGTGTGCTATCAACCGAGAGAGCGCGCTTACGGCTTCGGCACTGTGTGTTTGATCTTTGCCCAGTACTCGTCGAACTTGAACGCTTTGTTTGTCGGACTCTTTTCGTTATGGCACGTCTTACAGAACTTCTCGATAGCTGCTGCATCTTTGAACTCATGCAAACCAGCTGCAATGGCTTTCGGCTTGTCCTTCATCGTCGCCATGGTCTTATAGGCCGAGCCCGGTCCGTGGCAGGTCTCACACTGAACACCGTCCTTGACATCGTAGGTGCCGATCAGTTTTGCATCAACGGCCCCGTGGCATTCGAGACATTCCGGAGCTTCTGCGGCATTCTTAATGTTCTTCGCCTTTGCAATTGCCGCTGCCTTTTCGCCAGTCAGAGTTTTGTAGGCTTGAGCATGCGCAGATTTTGACCAGACGCCGAACTGATTGCCGGTCTTATCAGCTTTGTGGCACATAGAACACGTCTTGACGCCGACGTACTTGTTCTGAGCCTGGGCGGAGAACCCGACCACGAGCACCAGAATCAAAAGCAGGGTGAGCAAACGAGTAAGCATAGACATCCTCCTCTGATGGTTTGGATTTGAAGATTGGGAGCTACTGAACTCCCTTAGCTTGTCGACGTTCAATACGACGAATGTAAACATACAATGAAATAGCCAGGATCGTGATTGCGAGCGTTGCGAGACCGAGTCCGATGCGTCGAAAAACGTATTCGTCCAACGCATCTGTGGCTTCCGCCGACACGGTCGCCGATACGACAAGTCCTTTCGATGCGACTTCTCTGAATCGTCCCTCATTGAAAGCATGAACCATCGTCCGCGATTCGAGCCGCGCTTGATGAGCGTCCCGGAGCTTGTACTTCGCCTCAGAGATTTCCATTCCCTTTTGCTCAGCTTCGTTCACCAATTCGGAGGCCTTCTTTTCGTTGTTCTCCAGACTGTCGATGAGACTTCTCATCGCTTTGGCAGCCGCATATCCTTTTGCATTCTGCGCCTCGCTGTGGCAGCGGCTGCAAACGGCCTCACTTGTCACACCAAGCAACTTGTTCGTGGCGACGATGATCTCGTGATTGCTGTGGCATGTCTCGCACTCGGGCAGCTTGCGATCGTCGAACGCCTTTTTGTGCGGACTTGCAGAGAACAGATCGGCATTTAACGCGTGACATGTTCCACACACTTTGGAAACCGACGATATGCCGGGAGGCGTGGCGGCATGATTTCCGTGGCAGCTATTGCACGCCGGAGCTCCAAGATCATGCTTCGTCAACAGCGCAACCCCGTGAACACTCTTCGAAAACTTGTCAAATTGGTCCGTCGGAATCTTGTATTCCTTCATATACTCGGCATTGCTGTGGCAATGTGCACACGTCGATGGGACATTGGTTGCATAGACTTTTGATTTCGTGTCTTTTGCATTTCGGATATCATGGCTCCCATGACAGCTGGCACACTGAGCAACCTTCGCGTCCCCTTTTGCATTGCGAATCCCGTGCACGCTTGTTCGGTACTTGTCCAACTGGTCCACCGGAAGCGATGGATTGTACATTCGCATGAACGCCGCATCAGCATGACACTTGGTGCATGTCTTCACAATATTGAGCGGGAACACAGGGGATGACGCATTGCGCACCGCCACAATCCCATGAGCATTGTGACACGTCGTGCACTGAACGATACGCTCTTTGCCGTTGGTCGCCAGCTTCCCGTGAACGCTTTCCTGAAGATTTTGGAACTGATTCGTCGGCAGATTGGAGCCAAAGCTCTTCATCTTCGCCGCATTGGCGTGACAGTTGGCACATGCCTTGGAGATCTCGTCTCCCTTCGGGACTCCAATGTATCCCGCTTTGGCGTTCATCGCCTGATCCATTTCTTCCGTCTTTGAGTCACCGCCATGACAACCGGCGCACGAAATTCCCTTTGCATGATGAATATCGTGCTTGAACATCTCAACCGGTTGGCCGCCGACAGTGGCCTCATGACAACTCAGGCATTTGTCCTGTGCACGCAGAGCGTTCGCCGAAACGCACACGAGGAGTGCTATCCCCATCATCATTCGCGTGATTCGGTTCATAGGATCCACCCGACGATTGTCAGAATGATGATGTAGAGCACGATGAACAAACCGATATAGTTGATAAATCGGTTTCGCTCACCGCGGGAACTCTTGCGATCCCAGAAGGGAACCAACAACCACAACAACCCTCCGAGCCCAAAAGTCATGATACCGAGCACTTCACCATCGAACACGAAAACTTTACCCGGGATGTACTTCAGAGTCTGGAACATGAAGAGGAAGTACCATTCAGGTTTGATCCCCGCGGGCGCAGAAGCAAACAAATCGGCCTTCTTGCCAAGCTCCCACGGAAAGAACACCGCCAGAATCGCCAGAAGATTGAGAACAATCAGCCAGAGAAGCATGTCACGGAGAAGGAAGTTTGGGAAAAACGGCATTGTCTTGCGTTCCTTCGGACTTTCTTCTTCGTACGACAATGGTTCACTCATTCCCTGTCGCTGGACCAGAAGCAAGTGGATTCCCAGGAGAACAGTGAAAAGACCCGGCAACACCGCAACGTGGAAACCGAAGAAGCGAGAGAGGGTTGCTCCCGTTACTTCTTCACCGCCTCGGAGGAATACCATCATCGGTTTGCCAACAACCGGGACGGCTCCTGCGATGTCCGTGCCTACCTTGGTTGCAAAAAAGGCCAGCTCGTTCCACGGCAGCAGATAGCCGCTGAATCCGAATCCCATCGCAAGGAAGAACATCAACATTCCCGTCACCCAGGTAATTTCCCGAGGCTTGCGATACGCCTTTCCGAAATAAACGCTGAACATATGGATCAATGCAGTCAGTATGAACAGGTTCGCCGTCCAGCTGTGGATCGATCGGATCAACCATCCAAACTGCACCTTGGACATGATGAATTGTATGCTCTCAAACGCCAGTGCCTCTCCCCCCTTGTAGTAGAGGAGGAGCAGAATGCCCGTGACAACCTGAATAATGAAGAGGAATAATGACACGCCGCCAAAGTAATACCAGATGGAATGGCTGTTCACGGGTACGTACTTCTTGCCCATGAACTCGACAAGCCCGTCGAGCTCGACGCGTTCGTTGATCCAATGATAGGTTTTTGACCAGAGTGTCTTCATGCTTTTTTGGAAATCAGTATGTCTTCACCTTGGATCACAACCCGATATTCATCCAGAGGGCGCGGCGGAGGTCCTGCAACATTGCGGCCGTTCAGATCATAACGACCGTTGTGACACGCACACCAGATGAGGCCCATATCTTTTCGATACTGCACCGTGCAATCAAGATGTGTGCACGTCGCCGAGAATGCCCGGAACTCGCCGGCAGCATTCCTCAGGAGAATAACCGGCTTGTTTCCAAACCGGACGATGGTGCCGCTGTCTTTTTCTACGGCCCCGACCTTGCCCGCCTTCACACTTGTCACTTCCACTTCGGCCTGCTTCGGCGGCTTGAGATAGGCCATCATAGGATAGAGAATCGCAGCCAGCCACGCAATCAGACCACCCCCAAGGAAATACTTGAGGAAGTCTCTTCTGTTTTCTTGAGTATCCATCGGCTCGGTAGATTCAGCCATCGTTTTTCAAATCTCTCCGTTGAACAGCGACCAGCGTTTTGCCGGCTCTGCCAGCCTCAGAACGACGGTCCCTTCGACATCCCGGTGAACAAATCCCACGTTACTGGGAATTGTGACAATCGCTGCAGTTCATTTCCTTCCACGCATCTCCGATGTCCACGGGATGCTTGTACTCGACGCCCTGAAGGGAGATGCGCAGATCATCTTTCTCTGTTTGTTGTGCAAGAATCGTGTGACAGACATTGCAGTCCCTCGAAAGCACCTTTCCTTCTTCCGACACGTGCTTCCCATCATGGCAACGGAAGCATCCGGGATAATACATGTGCCCGATGTTGTCGTTGAACTTCTTCCAGCTGACATGCATTTCAGGGAAGTAGTTTCGGCTGTAGATCTTCTGCACTTCGGCGATGGCACGGTCAATCTGCGCACTCTTTTTTGCCGCGACATCGGGGTGATTCGAACGATAGAACTCACCAATCTCCTGCTTGATGCTGTCCAACGCCGCAGGCTTGGTTGTGTAGGGATGCTCCAAAGCCTTCACCGCAACGCTTTTGATGTTCGGCAACTCGGGGTCGATCCAACCTAATGACATCACATGATCGATCGATCGTGCCGGCGGATGATAGATGTGCGTCGGACGATTGTGACAATCGATGCAATCCATCCGCCGCTTCTGAATCTTCTGGATCTCTGCATCAGAAAGCGTTGATTCCGTCGATTTGTAAGTGATGATCTTGCCTTCTGCAGTTTTTATCCGAACCCAAGGGATGACCTGTCGCTGGGTGTCTACAGCCGCGTACGTCACTTCATTGGCGATGTTCATGTGCCAGTGAATGCCCGATGTAGGACCGGCCTCAATGTTTCCGCCTCCGACTTTGACCAGCAGATTCAGCGACCACCTGGTATTGTTCTCATCAGAAGTGAAATAGGTATTCATCAACTCCTTCTGACTGAAGAATTGCTTCGGCCAATGGCATTGCTCGCACGTTTCCTGAGCAGGACGCAAGTTCTCGATGGGAGTCGGGATTGGAGTTGGGTATTTGTTGAACAACGTTGCATATACCTGATATGCACCGGACAATTTCGAACGGACAAACCAGCCCGCCCCCGGACCGATGTGGCACTTTACACATCCGACGCGTGCATGTGGAGAGTACTCATAGGCCGTATATTCCGGCTCCATCACCTTGTGACATGTCTCGCCGCAGAATTGATCAGAATCGGTGTGCTCATACGCCTTGAAACTGCCGAACGCCGAAAGTATCAGAAGAAGGATCGTCCCAAAAGAGAAAAAGACAAAGGCCGTGCGATGCTTAGGATTATTCAGGTCAATGATCGGGAGATGCGTTTCAGGTTTTCCCGCATGCACTCTTCGTCGCTCACGGAGAATCCCAAATATTAGAATGGCAAGACCGACAATCATCACTCCAGGAAGCAACACAAACGCGACAATTCCCATGTATGGCTTCGGGTTTTCCGCAAAACTCTCAATCACCATCAAGAACGCAATAAGCCCCAGGCTAACGGCAGCAATCGCGGCGCCGACAAGCGTCACAGGGTTATAGAAGGAAGCTGGGAAAATGCGTTTCATCAGAATTCTCTATGAAAATCGGTGCTTCAGCGAAAGGTGTTGGTATTGATAATAATATCATGAATCCTTACTTGCAACGATTTTCTTCCCATTATTGATACGCGAAGAGCATGGCATAAATAATCCAAATGACGATACTGAATCCTACGCAGAGCGCGGTCCATGCGAAAGTCCGTATCACTCTGATGACAATCGGGGGATATTGCTCGACCATGGACACATCGAGTTTGCCTGTCTTGACGAGCGCTTCATACTCCTCCGGTTTGTCCTCCTTAAGTTCGTCAAGAGTCATTCGGCCAGTGAAGACGACGATGTCCATCGGGAACTTCTCCGGACGGAGATGCGTGTTAAAGAAATGCACCGTGAAAATGAACCCGACAGCGAGCAACGCCTCGTCACTGTGGATAATCGTCGCGACGTTCAGGTACCATCCGGGAATGAACCTCGTGAAAAACTCGGGGAACCAAAGCGTCAAGCCCGTCGATCCGATCACCGCGATTCCCCAGAAGACTGCGAAGTAGTCGAATTTCTCCCAGTAGGTCCACCTTCCGTACGCGGGCCGTGGACCTCGGCCAATGAACCATTTGAAGTTGCCGATCAGATCCCGAAGATCTTTCCTGTTGAACACCATGGAATCGGGACCGAAGATGAATGAGCGCCACGACGTGTAGTGGTGCCTTTTCATTCTGACGATGTCCACAATGTGCGCAATGAAGATCCCGATCATCGCGACCGCTGCCACTCGATGGATGTAGCCGGCAGATTCGAATCCTCCGAAGAGGCGCGAAAGAAAAGCCGCCCAACCGGTATACGCGAACTTGAGCGTCATGCCGGTCAGTGCAAGGCTCATGAAACTTACAATCATGACAATATGAAGGATCCGATTCAATCTCTTGAACCGAAGGAATTGCTTTTCTTCGGATCCTGTGGGCGGAACCTCGGATGAGGTCAGTCCCGGAGATTCTGAATCAGGCTTCTTTGTCGTTTCCATTCTTTCCTTTGTTCTCTTGCTCCATTCGTTTCCGATTTGCCCGCTTCATCTGCAGAGCTCTCGGCAGCCAGAGGAGCGTGTGAATTCCACCAATAACAAATGTCCCTACGAGCAGCGATGTCATGCCCCAGAATGTCCAGAAGAGAAACGGGTATTTCTGAGGATCATGATGCGTCGCATGTGTCAAATATCCGGCGAACTTGCGTGTGGCGCCAGCATGGCATTTCTGACACGTCGCGACGACATTCTGGCGACTCAAATGGGATTGAGGATCGGCAGTGGCCAGAATATCGTGGGCACCGTGACAGTCATAGCACTTCGCTGTTTTCGTGTATCCGAGCTGCGATACTTTTCCGTGATAGGTATCGAAATATGTTTTCGCAATCGCCTCATGACAACGTCCGCATTGTTGCATGATCTCCAGCTTGAATCCGGTCTCGTCTGCACGTCGGATGGTGTGCGCCGTGTGGCAATCGTTACACACCGGCAACTCTTTGTCCGTCTTACTCACAAGCACAGAATGGATACTGCGCTCAAATTGTTCTTCGATGCCATGATGGCAGCGGCCGCACGTTTGAGGAACGTTTTTCCGGTTTACGCTTGACAATGTGTCGGTCTTGGGCAATACACTGTGCGGAGTATGGCAACTGGTGCAGGTGGCGGTAACCGTGAGACCGCTCTTCATCAACCCTTTGCCATGGATGCTCTCTGTGTAATGCTCGATGATTTCATGTTGACTGCCCGTGTACCGTGCCGCCGCCTTCTGTCCTTCACGATGGCACCGTGCACACAAGCCTGGGACATTCGTGGGAAACGTGGGCGAGTTGGGGCTCAATTTTCCAAGGACACTGTGCGTCCCGTGACAATCCTTGCAGGTCGGACCGTTCGGATCGTTCTTGCTCACGAGCTTCCCGTGTATGCTCACCTGATATTGCTGTGCAACCTCCGCGTGACAGGAGGAACACTCCACTTTCTTTGTGATCGTCTCACAAGGCCGGAGATGAGAAACGCTGACTTCGGAATGGCATTGGCTACATGACACTTTCTGGTGTCTCGAGTCTCCCAATTCCTCGATCTTCACTGTCAGAGAACGACCATCCTTCGATGATTTCAGATCCCGTCTCTCGTGGCATCCGAGGCAATCCTTGTCGGCCATTCCCTGCGTGTAGAAGACTTTGCGAATCTTATGCGGCTGATGGCAGTCGACGCATGCCGGTAATTTGTTTGCTTCCTTTTCCCAGAGTTCTCCACGGATGACCTTCCGATGCACAACCTCGATCTGGGCATGGCACTTCGTGCACGTCGCAGCGATGTTGCGACGAGCGATCGACGATGCCGGATCTGTGTGAGGAAGAATGGAGTGCGGCGTGTGGCACGACACGCAGTTGGGTGCAACGATAAGCCCTTTCTTGAACAGCGCCTGACCATGGATACTCTCAGAGAAATTCTCCAGGATGTGATCCTGATGGATCGTTCTCTGGGCTGTGACCGGAGATCCCTCTGTGTGACACTTACCGCAGAGGAACGGAACCTTCAAGACTGAGGTCGGAGACATGCGATTCTTAGCCGACAGGATATCATGTTTGCCGTGACAGTCTTTGCACCGCGGTGCAAGTGCATCTCCCCGAGCAATAGCTTTTCCATGAAGCGATTTCGCATGAAGCTCCTGCTCCGTTGCATGGCAGGTTCCGCACTTCACCTCCGCCAGACCCTCGGCGTGCGGCAGTTCTTTTCCTTCCAGGTCGGTATGGCATGAGACGCAGGTGAGTGCCGAGTGAACCGACTCTCCGAATCTCTTCTCGTCGATAAACACCGGGAACGATTTCCCCGTCTTCGTGCCGGTCAACGCCTTGTCGCTGTGACAAGCGAAACAATCGGAGTTCTCCTGACCCATCGCTGGCACAAGCCAGAGAGCAGCGAAAAACACCAGCCCGAGCCACCGGAAGCTCGAGCGAGCGTCTTTCCTAGAGCGATTGGTCAAAGTGTGAACCAATTCTTCCATTCCGTTACTTCTTGGCCTCGGCCGATTTCTGGTCCTGTTGTTCGCTCGCTTCCTTCATCGCCTTTTTCATCTCCGCGTCACGGATTTCTTCGAGTTCAAGAGGATGTTCTTCTTCCATCTCTTCTTCCGTCAGCGTTCCTTTCCAGAACGCCAGGTTGATGGGATAGATATCAGGATTGAAGATCACGAAGTAGAAATGCCACACGATAATCGAAAGCGTTGCTAACCACGCCTCGTAGTAGTGCACCGTGCGGGCAACATCCCACCACAACTTTGTCAATAGTCCGAGGAAGGTATTATCAAACCAGAGGATGACGCCGGTGACGGCCATAACGATCGTTCCCCAAATGAGAGCCCAGTACTCAGCTTTTTCGGCATAGCTGAATCGGGCAAACTTCGGCTTTGCAGGCGATATCCCGAGGTTATGTTTGAATACGCCGATGGCGTCTGTTACGTCCTCAAGTCTTGGAAACAGATCGCGAATCAGCTGTTTGCCTCGCGGCACGAAGAATACGTAGTACACATGATAGAGACTTGCCGTGACCATCACGACTGCTGCGACCCGGTGCAGGATTCCGCGAAGTTCAAACATCACAGGACTGACATCGCGAAGAGGTGCCACCCACCATGCATCCGGATACTTCAATGCAAATCCTGTCAAAACCAACGTAATGAAACTAATCAACAAGGTGGCATGCTGAATGCGTTCAGCCAACGACATCCGGAGATACAATCGGTGACCAACCGTAGGCCATGGAAGCAAACCGCGGCGATACATGAGCTGGCGCCTGGACTTCTTTATGAAATCGAGCACATTGTGGAAGAACATGCCACCGATCGTCACGACAATCAGAATAATATATCCGGTAGAGACCAGAGACAGAATATCATCCTTCTTCTCGCTGGCGACGATGTGGACGGCCCCCTTCGTGAAATTCTCATTGGCACCGGGATGGCATGTACCGCAGGTCTTGACAAGATTCGCCTTGTTGATTCTTGACGACGGATCAGTTGATCGCTTGATATCATGGACACCATGACAGCTCGCACAATTTGCAACCTGGACGGATCCAGCCTTGCCGGCAAGCCCATGATAGCTGTCCGAAAAACTCTTGAAACGATCGCTGGCGAGACCAAACTTCTCACTGAGTTTTACCGAGCTATGGCAAGGTGAACACACCTGACTTGAGACATTTCCCGCGGCCACAGGCGAGCGAGGATCCGAAGTCTTCAGGATGTTGTGCTCACCGTGACAATCCGTGCATACAGGCGCCGACATGTTGCCGTTTTTGACTGCCAACCCGTGAACGCTGTAGCCATATTCATTGGCAACACTCGCGTGACATTTTGCGCAAGTCTGAGGGATGTTCGCTTTCGCAACGCGCGAAGTCGGATCGGACCCCTTCTTCATCTCATGACTGCCGTGGCAATCGACACAATTTGCTGCCTTTCCATTTCCACGCTGCAGTGCCGCGCCGTGAACACTTCCTTCGTACGCGGCGATGAATCCGGTTGTCGGCGACATCGCAGCCTTGACGTTCGGATCATCGAGATGGCATGAAAGGCAAAGCTTCTCCTGGGCGATCTTGAGCTGCGTGGTATCCCGCGCCGCGCTCACGTGAGCGATTTGGTTTCTATGACACTCGATGCAGCTCGGAGCACCTTTGACGCCGGCAATCTGCGCATGCCGGTGAGAAGACTGCGCGAAAGTTCTTCCCACATCTCGATGGCATGATCCACAGAAATCCGTGAGCTTCGAAGCATTGAACCTGGAGCCGGGCTCCTTGGGTGACGCAACATCGTGCGATCCGTGGCAGTCCTTGCAATCAACTCCTGATCCTCCGCTCGCACCAGAAGCAAGATTCATCTGAGGATGGAACTGGTGTTTCAAGGGAGCATCTTTGTGGCACGCTCTGCAGTTTACCGGATCAATCTTCGCTTTATGAGGAACGTTCTCTGGGTCGAAGCCGACATGGCACGAAACACATAACATCTTTCTGTGCGAGGACTTTTCAAATACTGCCGCATCGACGTAAATGGAGACCTGCTTTCCCTTCTTCTCCATTGTCAGCGACTTGTCACTGTGACATGCGAGGCAGTCTTCGCGCGATTGAGCATCAGCGTGAACGGAAAGAACCATCCACGCCAGAAAGACAATCAGCACGAACACAAGTCTTGAGTATTCTCTCATTTTCTTGATTAATTGCCTGCTGAATTTCTCTACAATCAAACAAAGCCCAAATATTCAACCATTTTCTCGCAAGTCCCGTGCCAGCCTCGGTGACTCTGGATCACGCGAATTCCTTAACAAATAACAACAATTTGGTGTCGCTCCTTCGATGGCTTTCTCCCGTGCGAGAAGTGAAAGAAACAGATTCTCAGATTGGAGAAACCAAACTTCACCCAGATCAAGATCCACAAGACACGGATATCCAATGAACATTGCTGGGGTGGAAGAGGTACAGAATCATGAAGGCGGGAGGAACTGCGCCATTTTTTGAGATCGGCGGGGCCAACTCTCAGCCGTTGGCTCTCCCTTGACAGTGGGCACAAGAGGAGACTGTCGGATCACCAAGCAGGGTCTCAATGGCAATCTCTCTGCCACATCGAATGCATAACCCGAACTTGCCGTATGTCATCCGCTCCAACGCCTCTCGGAGGCGCTGAACTGACGGAGTCGGCTTGTATGTCAGTACGTGCGTCTGCAGGATGACGGAGAAAACCTTGTCAGGCGATGGATCAGGTTGAGAGACGACACTCCGCATTCTGAGCTCGTTGAGAACTTCGATGAGGGTTTGATGGTAGTTTTGCCGCAGGGTGGTATCAAGCTGCCGGAGCATCACGAGCTTGACTTGGCTCAGGTCTGTTGTTGCTTTCACAGCACTTCCCCCCTTTCGAACCGCCGAGGAGGTGAAGAAGCGCGGAGCGACCGGCTCGCTAATGGCCATCCAGGAGCTTATGGACCGCGTCCGCTACTGCGTTAACATCGAAAGGCTTGTAGAATACGAAATCCGAAAGATCTCTAATCGTCTCTTCAATCTCAGGATTGAGCTGTCGGTACACACGGAGGATGATAACAGGCACCTTGAGCCGACTCGTCCGGAGGACGTTGATCTCTTTCAAGATGTCGGACGGAAACGAAAACAGATCGATGAGCAACAACCCCGGCGAAGCATTGCCAATTGTCCCCTTCAGATTGTCCAGCTGTGTTTCGCAGGCAATCTCGTACTGATCCTCGAGCAATAGCGAAAGGCTCTTTGCCAAAGCCACATCCGGACTGAAGACAAGAACCCTCTTCCGTCCATCACTTTGGATGAGCTTGTCTTTCGCAGCATTCTTCACTGTGGTTGTTCCTATCGGATACATAGTCGTCACTTTCCTTTGGTAAACCGCTCAAGATGTATGCCAACTTCATTTCGTAGAGAAATTCATCGGCAGAAAGTGTCGACTAGCGTCGTTACCTTGATTTTCGCACTTATTTGATTTGCGCCAACAGCCTATTACCGAATTCCAATAACTGCTTTCTCATTTTCTCAAAAACAGAAACCCTTTGCCGCATTGACTTTTCAGCCTATCCGCTAGGTCGTTTTCATGCAAGGGCATTCCAGGAAATGAAAAGGCGGGGTCCTCAGGCTCAATGCCTGAGAACACCCGCCTTGGAGAAATCCAGACTTACTTTAACAGGGTCATT
>Ga0182021_10002013_pt1 | contig 23698 bp, 24 predicted proteins | sample 612E3MmetaG_FD_120493 | JGI IMG/M metagenome (GOLD analysis project Ga0182021, IMG submission 120493) | Permafrost microbial communities from Stordalen Mire, Sweden - 612E3M metaG (Illumina Assembly) | ecosystem: Environmental > Terrestrial > Soil > Wetlands > Permafrost | place: Sweden... | reverse complement strand
GAGGATTTTCCCTTCCCCTGATGCGGGGGTATTTGGGTTTCGATCCTTGCAATATTCGTACCGCCAGCGAGGAGCACCAGTACTTTACCGGTTTATACCCATTTTCCGTGAGATATAAGAGGACAGGAAGGAAAACGTTATTCCTCGCAAAGGGTTCCTGAATATTGTGCATTCTACCTGTATTTTCTTCGGAAAAAAGGTGAGCTGAAAACCTGTGAACCGGGATAATGATGATGGCTGCCAAACCTGACCTGACTGATGCACTGCTTGGGTGGAAATATGGGAATTTTGCGTATCTGAGTTCACTGGCAGTATTATTCCTGATCGCGGTCGCAGCGGTTTTTATCAGGAATGATATCTTCCGGGCGAGGTGGGCATTTGTTGCCCTTGCCCTTGCGTTGTTACCGGCAGCAGCAGAACGCATGACAGGAATCCGCTTTCCCTGGCCAATGAAATTTTTACTCACCCTCTCGCTTGTTATGCACATGGCCGGGGGAGTGTTTGGGTTCTATTTTTCGCTCTACCCGATATATGACAAGATTGCCCACCTTGTCTCATCGATCGCCATCGCTTACCTGATCTTCATAGTCATCCTGGTTATAGGGGGAATTTTCCGAAAGCACCCCTCCCGGTTGTGGATCGGCTGCGGAATTTTTTTTACCGTGATGCTGCTGGGATTGTCATGGGAATACGAGGAATTATTTCTCGATTTATCTTCAGGCACTACCTATTTTGTTAATCCTGCTGACTCATTTTTTGATATGGTCTTCAATATTCTCGGGTCAGGATACGTTGCCCTTACCGTCAATGGATACCTGAAATCCGAATCTTTTGACCATCTTTATCAACGGTTCATACGATGGCAGGAATCGTAAGGGAGCGAACGCCATTCCTGTCCCCTCCTTTGATCCTCACGCCGGGATTACCCTGCAGGGCCATGCCAGGTAATTCCGTCTTTACAAATTCGCGTTTTTTCTTATAACGGGTTATCGCAATTCAGGGACGCCAGAAAGACCGGGATGCGCAAATGGTTAATCACCGTGAGTATCGAAAGCAGGCAGGTATCATTCAACAAAAATGAGAATTTTTTAGTCACTGGAAGGGGAGGATACCCGGGAGGAAAAGTTAATTCAATAAAAATTCTTATGGAATAAAGTTATTTTTTTATCGCTTCATTTATCTTAAAGAGCAAATCAGCGGACAGGACAGTTACGTTATGCGTGGATTCTGCATGCCCGATAAATTCCCGGTAAATTTTGTTTTTCGTTGTCCCGGTTACTTCAAAGGGACAATCCATCCCGATATCCCTGCACCGGAATGACAGAACAGGGGGCTTTTCTGGGGGTCCGGCCTTATATTCATAATGGTGATTTACCGGGTTACCCGGCAGATATTTCGGAGATAAAACGGGCAGATTCATTCCACTATAATTGCACAAGAGGTTTATAAGCATTGTGACAAATTTCAAATGATGAAATGAATAACGGAGGCGTAAAAATACTAATAATAGAATGAACCGGGTTTTCTTTTTACCATGAGGAAATGAAGTACCGGTAAAACCCTCCCCCACGGAAGCAGGCAGAACCGGTTTATGGCAAAGACCTGGTCCGGATCCAAGCCAGAACCACTGCTCATTTGCTTACAAAACAACTCATGAGAAGGTTATACATGTGCTCCGATGGCCCGGTGATCTCCACCCACGCCGTTTTCCTGAAAAATACGCTCACTAAAACTGCCCCGGTAAGCAGTGCCAGACCGATGAGAAGGACTTCTGTATTTGCGATACCCAGGAAATCCCTCGAATAATCCGAAAACATGCCAATTCCCGCCGGGTCAGGAGAGATAGGCCAGAATATTGCGGATGACGGGTTGTATACCAGAGCATCTTCAAAAATGTGGGCACCGTACCCGATCCCCGCAAAAAGTGCAACTGCAGAAAACTTCAGCCTGAACACATACATAAAGAAAATACCGGCCAATACTGCGTAGACCACGAGGGCCCCGAGACTGTGGAAATCCCGCGAATGTTCAGTCATGCGGGGAAGAAGCTGCCCTGTCGTGTAAACAAGATGGTTCTGAACAAGATCGAAAATACCGTCAATATCCGGGACACATCCGCTGATTACGATGATCAAAGTGCCCCAGCCGGCAAACTCCCGTTGTACAAAAAATGTCAGGACAATTGCAAGAGCAAGATTGTAGATGACATGCTCGGCAAACATCTGGTAAAAAGTCGGGTATATCACCCTAAATAGGTGATTGTACTGACACTACCTTTTATATGTTTCTGATTAGTTCAGGGCAAATCACTACGATACTTTTTTTACCCTGCACAGTGTAGTGCACCGTATAAGTAAAGTGGATAACTATGGACGCTCTGACGATTATAACTATCATTCTCGTCCTGATAATTCTCATCGTATTAGCCGCTCTGAGCATCAGGATTGTCAAGCAGTGGGAACGAGTGGTCGTGCTGTACCTGGGAAGATTTGTTGGAATTCGGGGACCCGGGCTGATAGTCATTATCCCATTCCTCAACACGATCCCCTACGTCATTGACACCCGGGTGATCACGACTTCATTTAATGCAGAACAGACCCTAACCAAGGATACTGTACCGGTGAATGTTGATGCGGTGCTGTTCTGGCAGGTAACTGACGTCCAGAAAGCAGCTCTTGAAGTACAGAATTACAAGGAATCCGTGCTCCTTGCTGCACAGACAGCCCTCCGGGATGTCATCGGTAAGACCATGCTTGCTGATATGCTGGCCGGGAGGGAGATGATTGACAATGAACTCCAGAAAACAATCCAGCGAAGGATTGACGGGTGGGGGATCAATGTCTTATCGGTAGAAATCCGGGACGTGGAGATCCCGGTCAACCTTCAGAACGCCATGTCCATGCAGGCACAGGCTGACCGCGAGCGGCAGGCACGGGTAATCCTCGGGGATTCCGAACGGCAGATTGCCAAAAGTTTCGAAGAAGCTGCAAAAACCTATGCGGGAAATCCTACCGCACTCCACCTCCGGGGAATGAACATGCTGTACGAGGGACTCAAAACAAATAATTCAGTCCTGATCCTCGTTCCTTCGCCAGTCCTGAATACCATGGGACTGGGAGACATGACCGGCGTGATTGCTCTTGGGCAGAACCTGAAGAAGGCAAAAGAGGAAAGTGAATCAAAACCAGAAGAATAATGGGTTATCCCCATTTTTTTATGGGTATTCCGTATAAGGTGCGGACTTTTTTTCCCTTAGGGGTTTTTTGATCCTGACATCTCTGTACATCAAAATCCAAAATATTATCACCCTGAAAATGGGGTGGTCTTTTAAAAATAATTCAATACTCCCCTGCCGGGATCATTACGGAACTGCGTTTCTTTGCCGGGTACTTTTGAGTGAACCAGGCTCTGTAGGGATCAATAACTGCCGTGCCGGATCCCGATCATTGAAATCCGGATTAATTCGATTTTTTCAGAAGTGACGGTCAACCGGCATTCCCGGCGATTTTGTAGGGGCATGATGGAACGTACTTGTATGTTTCATTGATGGAAGGAAGGTTCTTACGATCTAATATAAATATTTGCACATTTAATGATTGTACGTAACAAAAGGAGGCACTATGAAAAAGCACTCAACCGAAGGTAGGGATAGTCGTGTCCAATCGACCACTGTCCATACCCTGACGGCGATGGCCGATGCTCATCAGTTCAGCATCGATCACGCTCGCTCTTGTCAGAAGAAAGGATCAACCAGTCTACTCTTGGGCGGAATGACTAAGGCACGAGTACCTGAACTCAATGACCTGTTCACACACTCACCTTCCTTTGGTCCCGAACCGGTAGTTGGGTTAGGTGGATCCCAGGGAACAAACGTCCGGCTGCAAGCGACACTGTGGTGACAGGTAAAAAAGAGAACTTTTAAGATTTTATCATTGAAGAATCCGAAAAAAATTGAGCAGAATAAGAAGAAGAGGCGTATAAAAAATGAAACGACAAGTGGCAATATACGGAAAGGGTGGCATTGGCAAATCGACAACAACGCAGAACACAGTTGCTGCGCTTGCAGAATCAGGAAAACAGGTGATGGTAGTCGGGTGCGACCCCAAGGCCGATTCCACGAGGCTTCTCCTGCATGGCCTGTGCCAGAAAACCGTTCTCGATACCCTGAGGGATGAAGGCGACGACATCGAACTCGATAAAATCCTGAAACCCGGGTTCGGGAACGTTAAGTGTGTGGAGTCCGGTGGGCCGGAACCCGGTGTAGGCTGTGCCGGCCGGGGGATCATCACGTCTATCAACCTGCTCGAACAACTCGGGGCATATACTGACGACATTGACTATGTCTTCTACGATGTGCTCGGCGACGTCGTATGCGGGGGGTTTGCGATGCCGATCCGTGAAGGGAAAGCCGAGGAGATCTACATCGTCGCGTCAGGAGAACTGATGGCGCTGTATGCAGCCAACAACATCGCAAAAGGTATCCAGAAATACGCAACGAACGGCAAAGTGAGGCTCGGCGGCATCATCTGCAACAGCAGGAAAGTTGATAACGAACTTCCCCTTCTCGAGGCATTTGCAAAGGAACTCGGGTCCCAGCTCATCTACTTCGTTCCGCGTGACAACCTTGTCCAGAGGGCCGAGATCCACAAAAAGACGGTCATCGATTTCGATCCGACCTCCAACCAGGCCAACGAGTACCGGAAACTGGCAAAGGCTATTGATGAAAATAAGCTGTTCGTCATCCCCAAACCGATGAAACAGGAACGCTTAGAGGAACTCATGATGCAGCACGGCTTCCTCGACGCAATGTGAGAGAGAGAATAAACAAAAAACCAGACAGGAAAACGAAGGCGGAAGTGAGGAATGTTACTGATACGTGCAATTGTACGACCGGAAAAGAAAGACGACGTGCTTGAAGAGCTCTCCTCTGCGGGATTCAACGCAGCGACGATGGTGGATGTCGTGGGACGTGGCAAGCAGAAAGGCATCAAGATCGGCGGCATGGTGTATGACGAGATCCCAAAGACCCTCATCCTCGTAGCTATTGAGGAGGCAGATAAAGACAAGGTCATTGGATCTATCCTGAAGACTGCAAAGACCGGCAGCGGTGGGACGTTCGGGGACGGGAAGATCTTCGTTTCTCCCATAGAAGAGGTCTACACAATCTCGAAAGGGACTCCAGGGCTCTAGGGAGGGCTGCTATGAAAGAGATTATGGCTATAATCCGGATGAAAAGGACCGGCGTCACGAAAAAAGTTCTTGTCGCTGCAGGTGTCGCCGGGTTCACCGCGGTGAAAGTCACCGGCAGGGGCAGGCTCGTCACCGACCCGGCTAAGATCGAGGAGTGCAGGGAAAAACTTCTTGCCATGAGCGTGGACGAAGCAGGCAGCAGGAAGGACACCGAGCAGCTGGTAACAAGCTTTCTCGACGGTTCCCGGTTCTATCCGCGCCGGCTCTTCACCATCCTTGCACATGATGACGATGTACCGCGGATCGTAGAAGCGATAACCAACGCAAACCGGACCGAACATGGCATCGGCGACGGGACGATCTTCGTGATGCCGATCCTTGACGCGGTACGCGTGCGTACCGGCGAATCAGGGGAAGCAGCAATCTGGTAAGGAGGCATCTGAACATGACAGACATTGAAGGAACGATCGATGAGATGCTGACCCCGTACCCGGAGACGGTAAAGAAAAACCGGAAGAAACATCTCATAGTTAAAGATGACACGGCGGTGTGCTGCCCGCAGATCGAGGCAAATACCCGGACCATCCCCGGCATCATCTCGCAACGGGGTTGCGCATACGCGGGATGCAAAGGCGTGGTCGTCGGCCCTATAAAAGACATGGTGACCATCACCCACGGCCCGGTAGGCTGCGGGTACTACAGCTGGGGAACACGCCGGAACAAGGCTCGGGCCGATGACGCTACACCCAAAGACAAAATTTACTCCCAGCTCTGCTTCACGACCGATATGCAGGAGCCGGATATCGTCTTTGGCGGTGAGAAGAAACTCGCCAGGATGGTAGATGAGGTCGTCGCAGCATTTCACCCGCGGGCCATCAACATCTGCTCCACGTGCCCGGTAGGGCTCATCGGCGACGATATTGGAGCTGTCGCAAAAGCAGCAGAAGAACGCCACGGGATCCAGGTACTCGCGTACAACTGCGAGGGGTACAAAGGGGTCAGCCAGTCGGCAGGTCACCATATCGCAAACAACAACCTGATGGAAAACGTCGTCGGGACCGGGACCGAACGGAAACCCGGTAAACGTGTCATCAATCTCCTCGGCGAGTACAACATCGGAGGGGACGGCTGGGAACTTGAGTGGATCCTCGGGGAGATCGGCTATACGCTCAACTGTATCCTCACCGGGGACTCCAGCTACCTGGACATTAAAACCCTGCACCTGGCGGATCTCAATCTCGTCCAGTGCCACCGCTCGATCAACTACATCGCCGAGATGATGGAGACAAAGTACGGTACTCCCTGGCTGAAAGTCAACTTCATCGGCATCGAAGCGACGAACCAGTCATTACGCCAGATCGCGCAGGTCTTCGGCGACGAGGAGATTATCGGTAAGACCGAAGAGGTCATCGAGCGGGAGACCGCGCGGGTCGGGCCTGTCCTCGACCAGTATCGGAAAGTCCTGCAGGGCAAGACTGCCTTTGCCATTGTCGGCGGATCGCGGAGCCACCACTACCAGTACCTCCTCTCCGACCTTGGCATGGAGATGATCATCGCAGGCTACGAATTTGCCCACCGGGACGATTACGAAGGGCGGCAGGTCATACCCAGCATCAAGACCGACGCTGACAGCAAGAACATCCCCGAACTTCACCTCGTCCCGGACGAGAAGATGTACAAGGAAGCGCACGTCCACCTGAACATGTCAAAAGAGAAGTATGACGAACTCAAAACCAAAGTTCCGCTCAACTACTACGAGGGCATCTACCCGAACATGAAAGAAGGGCAGGTCATCATCGACGATGCTAACCACCATGAAGTCGAGGTCCTGATTCAGACGGTTAAACCCGACCTCTTCCTCTCGGGGGTCAGGGACAAGTATATAGTCCACAAGATGGGAGTCGCCTCAAAACAACTCCACGCCTACGACTACAGCGGCCCGTACGCAGGATACAACGGAGCGGTTAACTTCGCCCGCGATGTTGTCAATGCCCTCACGACCCCCGCATGGAAACTGATCACCCCTCCATGGGAGAAAGAACCGGAAATACGGAGTGAATCCAATGCTTGAATGCGTACCAAAAGGAGCGGTCAGTCACACGACCGGCAAGATCAACCCGGCAAAAACCTGCCAGCCGATCGGCGCGATGTACGCGGCTCTCGGCATCCATGGGTGCCTCCCCCACAGCCACGGCTCACAGGGCTGTTGTGCATACCACCGTATGCACCTGACCCGGCACTTCCGGGACCCGGTGCTCGCGAGTTCGAGTTCCTTTACAGAAGGGGCATCGGTCTTTGGTGGGGCAGCGAACCTGAAAACATCGATCAAGAACGTGTTTGCGATCTACAACCCCGAGATCATGGCGGTCCACACTACCTGCCTGTCGGAGACAATAGGAGATGACCTCCCAAACATACTCAAACAGTCCGAGATCCCGGAGGGCAGGCACGTCATCCACGTCAACACTCCGAGCTACCAGGGTTCGCACATCACCGGGTTCTCCGGGATGGTCAAAGCGATGGTCTCCTACCTCGCACAGTCTGATGGCGGCGAAAAGAAAGATCAGCTCAACGTCATCCCCGGGTTCGTCAACCCGGGCGATATGCGTGAGATCCGGCGGATCGTTACCGAACTCGGCGTGAAGACGATCATGTTCCCGGATACCTCAAACGTGCTTGATTCCCCCCTGACCAGCAAGTACGAGATGTACCCCGAGGGTGGAGCAACCATCGCAGAGATCCGCGATTCCGCCAACTCATCGGCAACCATCGCACTCGGGGCGTTTGCATCGAACGATGCCGCTGAACTCCTTCAGGAGAAATTCGGGGTCACGGGCATCCCGCTCAAACTCCCAATCGGCCTGAAAGCGACGGATGACTTCATCATGGCGATCAAAAACTGGTTCGGGATCACCGTTCAAAAGTCGCTCACCCTCGAACGCGGTCAGGTAGTGGATACACTCATCGACACCCACTTCCACTACCAGGGGAAGAAGGTCGCGATCTTCGGCGACCCCGACCACGTCATTGCCCTCACCGAACTGGTCATCACGATGGGCATGGTCCCGAAGTACATCCTTACGGGCACACCGGGGAAACAATTCGACGTGGAGATCCAGAAGCTGCTCAAAGAAGCGGGGATCGAAGGGAGCAGGGTAAAAGCGGAAGGAGACCTTTTTGAGCTCCACCAATGGATCAAGGAGGAGAAAGTCGATCTCATTCTCGGGACTACGTACGGCAAGTACATAGCCCGGGCAGAGGACATCCCGCTCGTCCGGGTCGGTTTCCCTATCCTTGACCGGGCCGTCCATCCCCTGATGCCGGTCGTCGGCTACCGGGGGTGCCTGCGCCTTATCGAGCAGATAAGCAACGCGCTCCTTGAACGCCGGGACCGCGACTGCCTCGACGAGGATTTCGAACTCGTATTGTGAGAAACAATAAGGAGGTAAACCATGGAGGAAATCAGCGTGCAGAAAGCTTGCCCGGATGCCTGCATCGGCGAACGCCAGAACTCCATTTCGAGCGGCGGAAAGAACAAGTCTGCAATCCACTGCACAGACGACAGCCTCGCGGGCTCGGTGAGCCAGCGCGCCTGTGTTTTCTGCGGTGCACGGGTTGTCTTAAACCCGGTCACGGATGCCGTCCATCTCGTCCATGGCCCTATAGGATGTGCCACTTACACGTGGGATATCCGGGGGAGCCTGTCGAGCGGGTCGGAGATGTACCGGTCCAGCTTCTCGACCGATATGAAAGAGCGGGACGTGGTCTTTGGAGGCGAGAAGAAACTTGTCGCTGCGATAGATGAGATCGTGGAGAAGTTCCACCCTCCCGCCATCTTCGTGTACGCGACCTGCGTCTCCGGGATGATCGGCGACGATATCATCGCAGTCAGCAAAGCGGCTTCAGCCCGGTATGGCATCGATGTCATCCCGGTCGAGTCGAGCGGGTTCATATCAGGGAACAAAGTTGTCGGGTACCGGTCCGCTGCCGAGGCTTTGATGAAACTCATCACCCCAAAAGACAAAGGGACCGTCGAAAAGACGAGGAAACTCAACTTCCTCGGGGAGTACAATCTCGGCGGCGAGACCTGGCTTATCAGGAACTACCTCGCAGAGATCGGCATTGAGGTCAACGTCGCGTTCACTGGAGACTCCACGGTCGCGGCACTGAAACTGGCTCCAGGGGCCTGCCTCAATATCGTGCAGTGCACCGGGTCTATGCACTGGGTCGCGGTAAATCTCGAGAAAACATTCGGTACACCCTTCATTTCCGTCAACTTTTTCGGCGCCGGGAATACCGCGGAAAGCCTCAGGCGGATCGCTGTATTCTACGATGACCCGGAGATAACCCGGCGCACCGAGGCCCTGATTGCACGGGAGATGGACCGGATCCAGCCGGTCCTCCAGCGGTACCGGAAGAAACTCGCCGGCAAACGGGCAGCCATCTATGTAGGCGGCGCCTACAAGGCGGTCGCCATAATCCGGCAGCTCAAAGAGCTCGGGATGGAGATTGTCCTTACCGGCACCCAGACCGGGAAGAAGGAGGAGTACGACGACATCAGCGGAATGCTGGGTGCAGACGCTGTTGTAATCGACGATGCGAACCCCGCGGAACTCGAGAAGTTCCTGCTCGAAAAACACGTAGACGTGATGGCCGGCGGAGTCAAGGAACGTGTTCTTGCGTACAAACTCGGTATAGGATTCGTAGACCACAATCATGACCGGAAGGAGTGCCTCGCGGGATTCGAAGGAGCAGTTACCTTCGCGCACGAGGTTTATGTCACCACGTGCTCGCCGGTCTGGAAGCAGCTGAAACGGACCCTTGCACCGGAGGTGTGCTGATATGGACTGTTCAGAATTACCAAAACCAGCGGGCAAAGCCCGTCAGGTAAACGAGAACCAGTGCCAGATGTGCATGCCGCTCGGCGGCGTGATTGCCTTCAAGGGGATCGAGAACGCAATGGTCATCTCGCACGGCTCGCAGGGCTGCAGCACGTACATGCGGCTTGCAAATGTCGAGCATTTCAACGAACCAGTCGACATCGCCTCGTCAAGCCTCAACGAGAAGCAGACCATCTACGGCGGGGAAGCGAACCTGAAAAAAGCGATCGACAACGTCCTCAGGGTCTACAATCCAAAGGTAATCGGGGTCCTCACTACCTGCCTCTCTGAGACGATGGGCGAGGACCTCGATCGCATTGTGGCGACATACATCCAGGAGCGACAGATCGAAGATGTCGATATCGTCCCGGTGCCAACCCCGAGTTACAGCGGGAGCCATACCGAAGGGTTCTGGGCTGCTACCCGGGGCATTATTGCCCACTTTGCAAAGCCCACCGAAAAACACACCCGGATCAACGTGATCATCCCCCACATCAGCCCGGCAGACATCCGCGAGATCAAACGCATTCTCGGACTGATGGATGTGGAGTACACGCTGGTGCCCGATTATTCCCTGACGCTCGACCGGCCGTACGGCGGACGGTACCAGAAGATCCCTCCGGGAGGGACGAAGACAGAGGAGATCACACGGATGCCAGGCGCTCCTCTCACGATCCAGTTCGGGCTCACCTGCCCGGACGCACTTTCGCCCGGCCGGTTTCTTGAGGAGCAGTTCGGAGTCCCACTTATCAACCTGCCCCTGCCTATGGGAATTGAAGCGACGGACCAGTTCGTTGAGACGCTGCAGGGGCTCACCAGCGGTACGGTGCCGGACCAGCTCACGCTCGAGCGGGGCTGGCTCCTCGATGCTATGGCAGATTCGCACAAGTACAACGCCGTAGGGCGACCAGTTATCTACGGCGAACCTGAGATCGTGTATGCTCTCGTAAGGACAGTTACCGCAAACGGGGCTCCCCCGGTCGTCATCGCGAGCGGGACAAAAAACAGCAAACTCGCCGGGCTGCTTGTACCGGTCCTCGCTGAAGTCGATGACAAGCCAATCCTTCTCGAGGAGACAGATTTTGCTGCGATCGAAGAGGCGGCGGCTGGGGCGGGAGTGAACGTTGCCGTTGGCCACTCGGGAGGTAAGTTCCTGACCGAGAGCCGGGGTATTCCTGTAGTCCGGGTCGGGTTCCCTATCCATGACAGGACCGGTGGCCAGCGTATCCTCTCGGTCGGGTACGCAGGAACACTCGCGTTTCTCGACCGGTTTACCAATACACTGCTTGAAGCGAAATACGCGTCCTACCGGGCGCAGGCAAAGGAAAAAATGATGATAAGGGAAGGTTGTTAAGATGCAGAAACCAGGAAAACACATCTTTGTATGCACGAGCTCCCGCCCGAACGGGACGCAGAAAGGCTTCTGTCACACCAAGACCGGTGTCGACGTAATGCAGAAGTTCATGGAAGAGATCGAAGAACGCGGCAGCGGGGGCGAGGTCTTCCTCACCAATACCGGCTGCTTCGGTATCTGCGAGAAAGGACCGATCGTCGTCGTATACCCGGATAATATCTGGTACAGGTCCGTGAGCCCGGATGACGTTTGCGAAATCCTCGACTCCCATATCGAGGGCGGAAAGCCGGTCGAACGGCTGCTGCTGTAACAAAAAGGGCGTGAGATCATGTGTGTCCAGGAAATAGCAGCCATCATAGGCACAGACGGTGCTTCTGTTCCCCTCAATGAACCGGGGAATATCGTCGTGTACCGCAGGGTCCGGGGTACCTGGGAGAAGGACCGGGAGATGGCGTTTGCCATCGAGCCGGCCAACGGTCTTCGCGGACTGCGGAAAAAAGTAGACGAACTCAAAACCCTCCTCAGGGACTGTCATGTCTTTGTCGCAAAATCGGCAAGCGGTGCCCTTTTCTTCGAGCTCGGGAAGGCACGGTTATCCGTATGGGAGATCCCGGGAACCCCGGCCGAGTTCCTCGATAGCGTCTGGCTCAACGAGAAAGCCGAACAGGCTGCCGCATGTGTGCCCCCAGATGCCGGCATCCCGGCACCCACTGAGACTTCTGCAGGTCACTTCACGATCTCCATAAAAGAGATCCAGGGCAAGCGACCGGAGGTCTCCAGCAAGCAGGTCCTGCAGGAGTTTGTCCGGAAAGGCGCCTTTGAGCAGCTTGAGGTCCTCTGTGATCATATCCCCCCGTGGATTGAGGTTGATGCGGAACAGAAGGGATACGCGGTGGCAACAGAACAGGCCGGGAAGAACGAGGTAATGGTCCGGCTTACGAAGAATGCCGGGAGCGGGTGCTGCTGAACTGATACTGTTTATTTCTCCGCACGTTCCCATATCGGTAAAAATATCCTTCTTTTTCGTTTCCTGACGGTCAGGAATCTGAATTTTGCGCGGAATCACTTGCTCGCATACTTCGTCAACAGTTGGAATTACTATGAAAACCAGAGAATGATATTAAAGTGCTAATAACAAGTTTTAAATATACTAGGAACGAAACTTCTTTCCTAAAATTCTTGAAAATGTATCAACGGATCAGGAAAGTTGATGGATATGATGGTTCCAGTCACACAGGAAGACGAAGGATGGGTAAATAATCCAGGTCTTTGCGTCATTCGGGACCATCATGTGCCTGATTTCTTACCTGATCGGAGTTGTATCGCCCGGGAATTCAGAATGTCCGGGATGACGCGATCTCAAAATGTATTCTTTCCAGGTGAAACGAATGGCTATTGATTCAGGAGCAACAGCATGGATCCTCGCCTCCACGGCGCTTGTCATGATCATGACGCCGGGCGTTGGATTGTTTTATGGTGGTCTTGTACGGAAGAAAAACTTCATCAATATGATCACCTTGTCGTTCGTTGCCTTTGCACTCGTCAGCATCCAGTGGGTGTTATTCGGGTACTCCCTCGCGTTCGGCCAGGATGTCGGGGGATTCATCGGCAACTTACAGTACCTTGGACTAAATGGTGTGGGCATGGATCCCGGCCCCTACAGCCCGGTCATACCGGGACTGCTGTACATGGTATTCCAGCTCGTGTTTGCTACAGTTACCATGGCAATCGTGACCTCGGGTTTCGCAGAGCGGATAAAGTTCAGCTCATACCTTGTCTTTGCGGCACTCTGGACCACGATTGTCTATGACCCGCTCGCCCACTGGGTGTGGGGCGGTGGCTGGACTGCACAGTTCGGTGCGATCGACTTTGCCGGCGGCACGGTCGTCCACATCAGTTCAGGGTTTGCGGCACTTGCACTCGCGCTGGTGATTGGAAAACGTGTCGGGTATGGTAAGTACGGGATGGAACCGGCAAATATTCCCTGGTCTATCCTGGGTGCAGCACTGCTGTGGTTTGGCTGGTTCGGGTTCAACTCGGGCAGCGCAGTTGATGCAAACGGGCTGGCATCAGTAGCATTCGTCACCACCAACACGGCGGCAGCAGCGGCAGCATTAGCGTGGATGCTCATCTCATGGGCCCACGGGGGCAAGCCGAGCTCGCTCGGGTTTGTCTCTGGTGCAGTGGCAGGACTTGTTGCGATAACCCCAGCAGCCGGGTTCGTGACCCCGATGGCAGCAATTGTCATCGGAGGCGTGGCCGGTGTGCTGTGCTATGGCATCATGCTGTTCCGGCAGAAGAAAGGAGTTGACGAGAGCCTCGATGCATGGGCAGTCCACGGAATGGGCGGTCTCTGGGGTGCACTTGCCACAGGTATCTTCGCCGCAGCAGCCATCAACGGCAAATCAGGACTCCTTGAAGGGAATGTGAGCCAGTTCATATCGCAGGTCGTGGGTGCAGGCGCAGCAGTAATCTACGCGTTCGTGATTACTTACATTCTTGCAGTTATCGTCGACAAGACGATCGGACTGAGGGTCACTGAAGAAGAAGAGTATGTCGGGCTGGATATCGCTCAGCACGGAGAGCGTGCCTGATCGGGAGGGATCAAAAGATGAAACTCGTCAGAGCAATTATCAAACCGGAACGATTCGAATTCGTCAAAAAAGCACTGGAAGACAAAGGCTTCATAGGTATGACCGTCTCCGAGGTCCGGGGACGAGGCGAGCAGAAAGGTATCTCCCTGCAATACCGGGGAGGCCTGATGACCGTTGACATGCTGCCCAAGATCCAGATAGATCTCGTGGTCAAAGAGAAAGATGTTGAGACTGCCATCGCCACCGTCACCGATTCTGCCCGGACCGGGAAGATTGGAGACGGAAAAATGTTCATTATCCCGGTTGAACGGTCTATCCGCATCCGTACCGGGGAAACGGAGGTGTAAACAGGAAACTCCTCATCTGTACTGCACCATTTTATTCCCCTGCCGGACCGGGGGTTCACCTCCCCCCGGGCCGGCTTTCAGATATTGCATTGAAAATCAGAGCAGGAGCAGCGGAAACGACGTGCGGGAATATTGTCTATGATTTCCTGCACAGAACAGGAAACCACCTGAATGTATCAGCTGATGGTTCCCCGGGAAAAACCCATGATTCTGATGTTGTTATGAAGTATTGGTGAGATTGTCATGAAGATGATCTGGGCCGTAATCCGGCCGGAATCGGCACAACAAGTGATCAAAGCTCTCGATACCGCCGGGATTGGGGGAATGACCCGCATCCACGTGACCGGTCATGGGAAGGATATGGGAATTACCATCGGTGCAATCCACTATACGGAAATACCCAAGGAGATGCTGTTAATTGTTGTTCCGGACAGCGAAGTGGCAAAAACAGTTATGACTATCAGGACGGAAGCAAAGACCGGGTCAAAAAACACCCCCGGTGAAGGCAACATCGGGGATGGAAAGATCTTCGTTACCTACGTCGAGGACTCCTTCGCTATCCGGACAATTGGCAAGGCGGGCGGGGACCTGAAAAGAAATGAAACAGATCATTGCGATAGTACGGGATGATCGGGTCGAGGATACCAAAGAAGCCCTTGAAGCCATCGGCGTCAGGGGAGTCACATTCCTGTATGTTACCGGACGCGGCGAGCAGAAAGGGAGAGTCAGCGCCCGGGAGCTGGGAGGATCCCTGAACCGGAACATGCGGATGCAACTGGCAAGCGCTCTACCCGCAGGCGTTCTGCCGGATTCAGCGACAGGTGTAACGGGGTCCCCGTTAAACCAGGATACCGAATTTGCATTAGGTTTTTTGCCAAAACGAATGCTCATTCTCATTGCATGTGATAATGAGATCAATAGGATTGTCCAGGCTATTGTGAACGTTAATCAGACAGGGTGTCATGGTGACGGAAGGATCTTTATCTGCCCGATGATTAGCGCCATCCGGGTCAGGACCGGGGAACAAGGCGACAAGGCCTTGTCGTGAATGGCGGAGAATACCGATCATATTGCAGAATTCCCAACACATGCAGACCCCGACTCTTCCGCCGCCTGCACATCCTTTTCAATAATAACCGGATGACGGTACCGGGCTGGAATTGTCGTGGCAGAATCCCTTCCACCGCTGTGAAAGTTAACATTCTGGAAAAACTGAGCCCTGATTATTCCCAAAACGAATATCGAAGCCAATCATTTTATTATTCAGGAATTGACTGGATTTTCTGCACCTTTGGCGGTCCGATATGCACCCCCGGGAACCACCATCTCAAACCGTGCACCTTTACCCGGCTCTCCGGTCTCGGCAATAGTTATACCGGTGATTGACAGGATCTCACGGACAAGGAAGAGTCCCAGCCCGGTGTTCCTGCCAAACCCCCTCTCGAAGATCCGTTTTTTTTCATCTGAAGTAACACCATCACCATTGTCCTCGCATACGATAAGATGGGCATCACCGGATAGCTCCACTGAAAACCGTATCGTCGTGATCTTCCCCCCGTACCGGAGAGCGTTATCCATCAGATTGTAAAAGACCTTGACAATCAACGGATCGGCCAGTACAAAATAATCTGGAGGGATATCATTTTTCACCATGAGCTTTCCGAAAGAAACCTGCTTTGCTGCAGTATCTACGAGTGTGCGGCAGTCCTGCCAGGCGGGAGCTTTAACACCGATCTCCTCGTAGGTTTTTGTGAACTGAATCATTGCCGTGACCTGCTCAGCTGCGGTCATGATATTCTGGAAATACTTGCTGAATGAAATATCCGGTTGTTTCTTTTGAATGACGGCAAGGTTTCCCTTCAGGGAGGAAAGCTGGTTGGTGATGTCGTGGCGGGTTATACTATAAAGGAGTTTGAGTTTATTGTTCGCCTGGCGCAGGGCAACTTCCGCATGTTTGGATCTGGTGATGTCCATGCCCACCGATTGGTATTCAGTGATCGTTCCGGAGGGATTGAAGATGGCACGGATGCTCCACCGCTGCCATCGTACTTGACCGTCTCTGAAGATGATGCGGTGTTCGATAGTACCGACCGGGTGGCCAGGAGTTAAGGATTTAAATAACCGATCCACACGCCCCTGGTCTTCGGCAGGGATATCCGGCTGGAACCGTTTCCCAAGAATCTCATTGTGGTTCAGCCCGAAATACCTGCAATAGGCCTGATTGACAAATACATGCGTGCCATCCGGTAAGAACCGGGAGATGAATTCTGTCTGGTCCTCAACAACATTCCGGTACCGTTCCTCGCTGGTCCGAAGCGCAAGTTCCTGTTGGGACAGATCATCCAAATTTAAACGGAGAACCGCTTCTGTTGCAGAGATCTGCTGATAGGATGCATTGAGTTCCTCGTTTTTCTTTATGAGTTCATCTTCTGCATGCTTCAGATCCGTAATGTCCCGGATCGATTCGATCGCCCCGGTGATCTCTCCCTTCTGGTTATAGAGCGGACAAACCTTGATAAGCAGGGATATCCTGTGGCCTTTCGGATGGGCAAGGTGGGTCTGTGTCGTGATTGAGTTACCGGTCCGGGAAATATTCGAATAAAATTCGGCAATTTTTTCATCCGGCTCATCAATCAGGTCGATAAGAAGCTGACGCCGGAATCCATAGAACGGGAGGGCATACTCATATTTTCCCTTACCCATAATATCACGCGAATGGACACCGGTCATCTCTTCAATGGCACGGTTCCAGGCGATCACATGTCCAGAACGGTCAATAGCAAACGTACCGTCAGGGAGAAAGTCGATGATATCGGCGAGCCGCTTCTCCGAATCACGAAGCGAGCGTTCTGTCTGTTTTCTTCTCACGGCCTGGCTTATCTTATGTGAGAGCTCGGCAAACTGGGCCTGCGGATCGCCACCCTTCTGGAGATAGAAGTCAGCACCATTGTTTATCGCTTCAATAACGACCTCCTCGCGCCCCCTGCCGGTGAAGAGGATAAACGGGATATCGCCAAACTTTTTCCGGACTTTTCGTAAAAATTCGATACCATCCATGTCCGGCATCTGGTAATCAGAGATGATAGCGTCGTAGTTCTTTGAATTCAGCTGGGTAAGTGCGACTGGAGCAGAAGGAACGATATCGACAGTGAACAGCCTGCTCTCCTCTAAGAAAAATTTGCCTACGTCGAGCAGACCCTCTTCATCATCTACATACAACACTGATATCATGGAAGTATAATCCGGAGAAGATCATTTTGGAGTTGAAGAGTTTTTCTCGCAATTGCATATTATCGTATTGCTCTCTTTCATTTTCATTGGAAGCATTTTTTTCATATAAGGTGGAGTCAAACCAGACCAGAGGTTATGGCGCATTCTGTCGGAAATAGTCGTAATCGTATGAATGTTTGTAAGGCTTGTGAAGAAACGGAGGATTTTTGTTGCTAACCAGGCAGCCGGAACAGGATTAACCTTTTATGATTTTGAAGAGCGGACAATGCTCCCGGGCGTGCCGGACTGGAGATTTACCACTTCGACGAGAAAGATTTTCAGGTTATCCGAGCTGACTGACTCAACAGGGATCGTTTAAAATCCAATACAGGTAATACCATGGTACGATGAATGCGATTGAGGTTGATCATCTTTCAAAACACTTCGGGAAACTCGTCGCATTAAACGATATCAGTTTTTCCGTGTCGGAAGGTGAGACATTCGGTTTTCTTGGCCCGAACGGCGCGGGAAAAACGACAACGATCCGTCTCCTGACCGGCATCAGCCCCCCGACCGGCGGGAAAGCCACTATCTTTGGAAAAGATATTGTGAAGGAAACGACAGCAGCCCGCAAACAAATGGGGATCGTTCACGAAACTTCCAATATCTACGATGATCTTTCTGCATGGCAGAACCTCATGTTCACTGCCGAGCTCTATACCATCGGCAAAAAAGAACGTGAAGAGCGGGGAAAAGAGCTCCTTGAACTTTTCGGGCTCTGGGAGCGGCGGACCGACCGGGTTCATGGGTTTTCAAAAGGCATGAAACGCAGGCTTACCCTGGCTATGGGTCTTATCAACAACCCCCGGCTCCTGTTTCTCGATGAACCTACTTCGGGACTTGACGTCCAGAGCAACCTGATCATACGGGAGGTGATCCGCGACCTCAATTCCAAGGGGGTTACCGTCTTTCTGACAACCCACAATATTGAGGAAGCGAATGTTGCCTGCGACCGGGTGGCCATCATCAACCGTGGAAGTATTGCCGCAATCGATTCACCCGAACGACTGAAAACAACGATCCAGAGCGCCCAGTCGGTCGAAGTTGCATTTGGTAGTGCAGCAACCGGTCGCGAAAGAGATCTGCAGCAACTTCCCGGGGTGAGTGAAGTCAGGAAAGAGGGGGACAAGTTCCGGTTGTTCACCCGGAATCCGTCTGATGTGATTGCTGAGGTCATGGAGTATGCACACCTGAACAACACCCGGGTCCTCAGTATCAACACACTCGGTCCCAGTCTTGAAGACGTATTTATCAAACTTACCGGGCTTGAAATCCGGACAAAGGGAGTGAGCACCGTTGATTGAATGGATGGGCCGGAACGGGCAGCTCTACGCTGAACTGAACGCTGCATGGGCAATTGCAAAAAAAGATATCGCAATCTACTATTTCAAGCCAAATATCATCGTCTCCGGTGCTCTGTTTCCCCTGTTCATGTTCCTTGCCTTTGCTGCCGGAAACTCTGCCGGGCCGTCTGTCATGATCCCCGGGCTCATAGCCATTACGATTCTATTTTCTGCGTCCTCGATTGAGCCGGTATCCATCCCCATTGAACGGCGGATGAAAACATTTGACCGGCTCGTCTCTGCCCCCATCTCCCTGCACGCGGTCGTACTCGGAGAGAGCCTGAGCGGGTTTCTCTACAGCACTGGCATTGCATTTGTCCCGCTGATTGCCGGACTGCTCATCTTCAGGACCCCGGTTATCAGTATTGCCCCGCTTGTGGCCGGAATCCTCCTCACATCGTTCTGCTTTGCTACCATGGGGACCCTGTTTGCAGCGTACCCTACCGAGAGTCCCGGGGATATCATGTCCATGCTGAACCTTGTCAGGCTCCCCCTCATATTCATCTCCGGCGTTTTCATCCCGATTGAGTCTATTCCGTCTATAGGAAAGGTTGCGGTTTATTTTTCACCGCTCACGTACGGCAATGACCTCATACAGGCCGCCTACAATGGTCACTCCCATTTCAGTCTGCTTGTCGATGTCGCAATGCTCTTCATCTTTATCCTGATCTTTCAGATCTTTGCGAACCAGTTATACAAACGATGGAACGAATGACAAACGCGTGCCGTAATTGCCGGGCAGCCTGACTTTTTTTTCATCCTGCGGGAAGTTGTGAAAGAATAACGGTCTTATCAGTTACCTGATGCAAAGAACATAATATCCCGCCCGGGAAAGTAACCTGCAGGATTATATGTCTGATTCGGATCTTCCACCGTTGTGGGTTGTACTGGCATTACTGTCGAACCTGATCGTTTCTGTCGCAACCGTGTGGTACATCGTGATCTCCTTTTTCCAGTGCAGCACGTGCACGATTAGTCCCGTCGGAATCATCCTGATCGTCGCGTTCAGTGGGGTCTTTATTCTTTCGGGTTTCAGCCTGGTTTTTACCCTGATGCCACAAAGGAAAGAATTCTGCCCGGTCTGTTCCCTGGTGTCCAGAATTATGGAGATAGATCTCCGGGTCAGGTAAAGATAATTTTCCCATTACTGACAATTCCCGCACAGCCTTTTCAAGATCGCGGTATATGCTGGTGTCGGGATTGCGTCAGATGACCACAACTAAGAGACAAAGCTATTTTTTTCGATCCTCTTACGACACCAGATTGAGAAACCGGTGAACCGGTATTGGTCCCGTACCGGACTCAATATCCATCGGTTACCGGTAAGGTTTTTTAATGCCTTTTTCACCGGTTTTCAGGCAGGAGGGGAGGGGTGGTTATAGGGCAAATACCCTGATAACTGCTAAAAATTTTTAAAATATTTATTAAAATGAGGCTTAAATTAAATAGATATGTTTATTAACTATTGTCTGATAATAACAGTTTATAGGAATTCTGGGGTCACTATGTTCGTGAGTATTTTTGCAGTTTGGGAAAAGCGGGGTGACATCTGATGTGTGGGGATGGAAAGGAAGCCTACCGTGTATCAGCGGTGCTGTACAATGAAGATTTACTGAGATCCGTTGCATCGGTATGCAATGCATGCTCTTCATACTGTACTTGCACGATTGCCAAAAGTGTTGCCGCACCTGACCGTTGTGATATTTTCAACACCCGGGGATTACCCTCGTAAAAACGTGGAACATAAAAAAGATGGGCGGACAAAGGTGAACTACGCGGTTCTATGAATACATCACAAGGTAGGGGAAAACAACCATGGATATCCTTTCAATATTATTTACCCGCTCTCCAATCAGGAAACCGGTAAACCATTCAAGAATAACAGTTCGTTTTTTCAGGAAGTGCCGTTCATGAACAGACAGGAAATTCTCATAACAGGATTAGTGCTTCTTTTCATCGGTGCTTTTTTAGTGCCGGTTGCCGGTGCATCAACTCAGGGTACAAACCAGAGCACCAGCGGGAATACTGTCATCCAGGACAGCGCTGAACTCATATCGCCCCTCAAGATGCATGTAGCCTATATCGGCAAAACCCAGCAGGCTCGGATGGATGGGGTGATCTCTTACATAGACGGGATCAGCAACGGTACCCGGACTGCCGGACTGCGCCAGATAGAAGAAGATTATCTGACAGCTACGTTCCCGGTGCCTGTCCTGCGGACGGTTGACGAGATCACTCAGGCCCGCGAAGAGATGCGGCACCAGAGTATATTGTTCTCAGATGAGACCAACGCACAGATGGCAAAGCTGAACGGCAGTATTGCTGATATGCGATCGAGTATTAATGCTGCCGTTGACCCGGTTGAGTCTTATAGTTCGGTGCAATATTCCACGTGGCTTGCGAGTGAGACCACCCGGTCGATGGTCTTTAACCAGAGTAAGGAAAGGCGAACCGCATCTCTGACCGATCTCAGCCTCCATGGGATGGATGTAAGTTATCCGGAGAATCTTTCAGCGCAGATTGATACCCGGCAGGCAGCGTTTGAAGACGCACTTCTTAAGAACCGCAATAAGGATGTGCTGAGGATAAACGGTGAATTGAAGATTCTTAAGCAGCAGTTCCGTGCAACCCTTGAAGAATACCGGGTGGACATGCAGGCCCGGATGAAAGCAAAAGATACAGCCGCTAATCTGACGGAATAAACTATTTTTTGTTTCACTGACACGAACGAAGTGTATACCAGGCAAAAGTGAACTTCGTCCGGCCTGCATTTTCCTGGTAGCGTAATGCTTTAGTGAAGAATAACAAACCTGTACGTACAGGTGCAGAGTGGAAAAAGAGTTCTTTTTTGACGACGGTAAGTCAGCTATTATCAACGGGGATTTGTTTACCACAAGAATGATCCCGGCCGGAAGTATTGACCTGGTCGTTACCTCCCCGCCGTATAACGTAGACATTCAGTACCATTCCCATAACGACCAGCTGACCTACGAGCAATACCTGGATTTTTCAAAGCGCTGGATGAAACGCTGTTTTACGTGGATTAAAGACGATGGGAGGTTCTGCCTCAACATCCCGCTTGACAAGAACAAGGGCGGACAGCAGAGCGTGGGGGCAGATCTTACCACGATTGCAAAAAAGACCGGCTTTTCCTACCATTCAACCATTGTCTGGAACGAAGGGAATATTTCACGCAGGACCGCGTGGGGGTCCTGGGCGAGTGCATCGGCGCCGTACGTGATTGCCCCGGTGGAACTCATCGTCGTACTCTATAAAAAATCATGGAAGAAGACCAGCGGGTCAGGAATATCGGATATAACCCGGAAAGAGTTCATGGACTGGACAAACGGGTTATGGACCTTTAACGGTGAAAGGAAGAAGAAAACCGGTCACCCCGCACCGTTCCCGGTCGAACTGCCCCTGCGGTGCATGAAACTCTTTTCTTTTGCCGGGGACTTGATCCTGGACCCGTTCATGGGCAGCGGTTCGACGCTGGTCGCTGCATCGCAGTGCAACCGGAAGGGTATGGGGATAGAGATAGATCACGGTTATTGTGAGATCGCTGTTTCCCGGATACAAAAAGAAGGAGGGTATACGGGAGATCTATAGTCGTTCTGTAATTACCTGATCCGGTTCAGGGAAGCATTGTTCAAAGGCAGGGATATTTGGGGAACAGTGCCCTCTCCCCCACCGCCAATCGCCCTTGCGATGATGAAACAGACTTGTCAGGAGGAATCGCATCCGGGGGAAACAGGAAAGGCAGGGGAACTCCCGTGAGCGTCAAGGCTTTTTTGAATATTTCTCAAGGACCCGACATACAAGCTTTCATATTCCGGGGAGCCTACCGATACACGAGGGATATCCATGGGAGAGGTTGCGGAGATATTTATTGCCGGCGGAACGGATCGCACCACAGGCGTGCAGCGTGTTTTAAAAGAAGTTGATCTGTCGGGTTTTTCCGGGTCTGAAATCGCCCTCAAGGGAAATTTTAACAGTGCAGACCTGCCTCCCGCATCGACCCATATTAATACCCTGGATGCACTCTGTACGGCAATCCTTCTAGAAAACCCCAAAAAACTCACCCTTGCCGAACGCAGCGGCATGGGAAAAACCCGGGGTGTACTGGAAGAGCGGGGGGTTATTCCATTGGCACAGAAGAGGGGATTTTCTGTAATGGTCCTCGATGAACTCGACCACACCGGCTGGACTGAGATCCAGTCCCCGCATCTCCACTGGTCCCGCGGCTTCTTTATCGCCAATATTTTTACACGTGCCGATAGGGTTATCCAGACCTGTTGTTTGAAGACGCACCGGTACGGTGGACATTTCACCATGTCATTAAAAAATTCCGTAGGTCTCGTCGCAAAAAGGGTACCGGGGATCAATTATGATTTCATGGGCGAACTGCACAGCTCGCGTCACCAGCGGCTGATGATCGCAGAGATAAACAAATTCTATCGAACAGATCTTGTGGTTATGGATGCAACGGACGGGTTCGCGACAGGCGGGCCGGATAGGGGAAAGCTCATTCACCCGGAGGTAATCATCGCCGGGACTGACCGCGTCGCAATCGATGCTGCAGGAGTAGCCCTGCTCCGCTCGTACGGGACAACCAGTGAAGTCACGGAAGGCAGGATCTTTAAACAGGAGCAGATCGCCCGGGCTGCTGACCTCGGGATCGGTGTGGCATCTGCAGCAGATATCCGGCTTTTCCCGCTCG